>Ga0209633_10000182_pt1 | contig 75571 bp, 73 predicted proteins | sample Cruoilmetagenom1_FD_187290 | JGI IMG/M metagenome (GOLD analysis project Ga0209633, IMG submission 187290) | Oil polluted marine microbial communities from Coal Oil Point, Santa Barbara, California, USA - Sample 1 (SPAdes) (version 2) | ecosystem: Environmental > Aquatic > Marine > Oil seeps ... | reverse complement strand
TTAATATTTTAGGAAGATCTTTTGAGTGAATATCATCTAAAAAGTGTTTTTTTATTGTGAATTGTCTTCCTGCAATATCAAAAGTTGCTTCTCCATCCATTTCAATATCTTCTATATGTTCAGAAAATAAATGCTCAACATGACTCGGATTAGAAGGAGCAGCAATAGTAGCAACCGTTTCAATAGATTCAATAGCGTTTGCAGCATAAATCGCTGCGGCACCACCCAACGAATGGCCGATCATAATTTTTGGAGCATGGTGGTCTTCGGCTAAAAATTCAGCCGCAGAGATTAGATCATCAACATTGGTACTAAAATTAGAATCTTCAAATTTTCCTTCACTTTTACCTAAACCGGTAAAATCAAAACGCATCACAGCAATTTGATTCTGAGTTAAGGCTCGAGAAATATTTCGTACGGCAGTAAAATTTTTATTTCCGGTAAAAAAGTGAGCAAATAGTGCATAACTCAACGGTTTTTTATCTATAGGAAAATCAATCTCTCCTGTTAATTGAAGTCCTTGATTATTTTTAAATTGAATTTTTTTACTGTACATAAAATTAAGATTAGAGCTTTAGTCGAAAATCTAGAGCAAGCTTACTGCTCCTAAAGTAGTGAAATATAAGTAAGTTTATACTTTATTGAAAGAGTTAAAGTTCAATAAAATTAATTAAATTATTGATATTCTAATATCCTGTTCGCAGAAGTGCATTTCTTTTTCGTTCTATTTCTTTCTTTGTCACATTTTTTATTGAATGGTATAAAGGCATTATCTATTTTTTGATAACCAAGATCTTTAGATAATTCTAGTAGTGATTTTTGAAAAATAGTTTTTCTGTTTTTTGCAGAAACATAATAAATTAGAGAAGCTGGTGTATTTTTATATAAGGTTAGTGATAGGATATTATCTGGTGAAATGGTAGCACGGTTAAAATAATGTTCATTAGGCCAATGTATTGACCCGAAAACATAGTAAATCAATTCAGAACATGTCAATTTATTAGTGGTTTCTAGATCGAAATTAAAATCATATTTTTTTCCTAATTGTGCCAGAGCATTTTCATAGATTACAGTTTTGTAATCAATAGACAATTGTTCAAAATCTTGAATTCGCATAATTGCCAATTCATCTACATTTAAAAAGTCAATAAGTTTTTTTAAATGCGTCCCTTTTCTATCGTTTTCAAGTATACAAAACCCTTCATTAATGTATTTATGAAAGGGCACAATTGAAGGATGGTTCCAAAGATTTGATTCTTGTAATTGTTTGGGTGTGCCCAACCAAATGGCAATATGACTAAAATGACCTATAATTAATTTATCAGTCAATGTAAAATTGGTTTTTTCACCAATGATATCCATAGGCTTAAGACGATTACTTATCTCATTAAGAATGGAATCATTTTTATTTAAAAATCCTTTTCTAAATTTGAATAACCCCATAAAATTACCCATTAAACCACTAAATTGATGGATAATTGTTCTGCCGGAATTATGGGCTTTGTCTTTGTTAAAAAGACGACGAATTTTTCGTTTGTCCTTTCTTATAGAACTTTTATTATAAGCTGTATTTTTAATAGAATTATAGAGAATTGAATCAATTACTAGATCATTTTTTTGATTTAATTGACTACTATGGATACCTTTTTGAATTGTTTTGTAATTTTTTCGTCTCAACTGTTTGAGGGCAATTTTTTTTAAATCATTTTTTTCGATTTTATACGCAACATCTTCAGAATTTAATACTCTTCTTATTTGTTTATTTTCAAGACTATTATAGTAATTTTTATAAAAAAAAATTAATTGGTTCAATTGAAGATGTAATAAATTAACAGATTTATCCTTTTTATTCTTTTGAATCATATTGTTGCATTCAACATACTTTTTATAAGTATAAAATGATTTGTTCAAATAACTAATTTCACATCCTTTAAGTGGTTTTTTATCGACTAAGCGTTCTGAAATTTCATGTAATTTTTTAACATTAAAATCTGTGAAATCCTGAAAAGAGTTATGCAATTGTAGGTAGTGTTGTTCTATTTTTTTGCCATCAGATTCCCTAATCAGGTTATTACTATAAAGTGTATCGATTTGAGCCGATAAATACTCTGTTTCTAAGACCTTTTTATTAAGAAAGGAAATATTGTTTTCAAATTTTTTAAATATTGACACCTCAGGTATGAATTCCAGATTAGAACCGTGGGTTATTTCATCTGAAATTGCATTAATAGAGCCATTATCCTTTTGACTAAAAACTAGAGAATGGGTTATTAGGAGTAGGAATGCTAATATTTTAACTATCAAAATCATAGCAAGAATTCTAATATTTGAAGACCTATAATTATGGTCAAATTTGTTACTATTTATGTCTTATTAAGAAAATCTAATCTTTAACAAGACAAACCGCTCGATTATATTCAAAATTCATGCGAGCAATATCTAATAACTGTACTTCTTGTGGGCAAACCATAGCACAAGCTCCGGTATGAGTACAGCTACCAAAACCTTCATCATCATGAGTCGTGACCATTGCTATTACGCGCTCCATACGTTCAACCTGACCTTGAGGTAATTTGGCTAAATGACCAACTTTAGCAGAAACAAACAAGGCGGCAGAGGAGTTTTTACAAGTGGCAACACAGGCACCACAACCGATACAAGCGGCACTATCAAAAGCACTTTCAGCAATATCATGATGAATAGGTGTTGAATTTGCTTCAGGAGCCATTCCCGTAAAGGAAGAAATATAACCACCAGATTGAATAATACGATCCATAGAAGTACGATCTACTTTTAAATCTCGAATAACCGGAAACGCATTTGCTCTAAAAGGTTCAACATAAAGTGTTTCACCATCCTTAAATGAACGTAAATGTGTTTGGCAGGTTGTGTAATGCCCTTCAGGTCCATGAGCTTGCCCATTAATAACTAGAGAACATTGCCCACAAATACCTTCACGGCAATCATGATCAAACTCAACAACTCTTTCTCCTTTTACGGCAAGTTGCTCATTTAAAACATCTAGCATTTCTAAAAAAGACATATCCGAACTGAGATCTGATAAATCATAGCTTACTAGTTTTCCCTTCGTTTTGGCATTATCTTGTCGCCATATTTTAAGTGTGAGTTTCATAATCTAAATTATTTATAAGAACGAACAGTTGGTGTAACTTCAGTGAATTCTAATGGTTCTTTGTGTTCTTTCCATTCTTTTCCATTTTCCCATTCCCAAGCAGAAGAATACATATAATTCTTATCATCTCTCATAGCTTCTCCATCTTCGGTTTGGTAATCTTCACGGAAATGTGCTCCACAACTTTCTTTTCTGTTTAAAGCATCGACAGTCATCAATTCTGCAATCTCTAAATAGTCTGCTAAACGACCTGCTTTTTCTAATTCTGAATTAGGGCCTTTTTCATCTCCTGAAATTGCTGCATTTTCCCAAAACTCTTTGCGAAGTTTTCTTATTTCTTCAATTGCCCATATCATTCCCTTTTCGTTTCGAGACATCGCGACTTCTTTAAACATAATTTTTCCCAAACGTCGGTGAATTTGATCTACTGGCATCGTCCCTTTAATAGCTAATAATTTTTCTACTTGATCTTTTACTGCTTTTTCAGCGTCATCAAATTCGGGCGTATCAGTTGATATTGATCCTGTTCGAATGTCATCCGCCAAGTAATTAGAAATGGTATTTGGTAAAATAAAGTTTCCATCAACCGAAGCTTGTAAAAGAGAGTTTGCACCCAAACGATTCGCTCCATGATCAGCAAAATTTGCTTCACCTACGGCAAATAAACCGGGGATACTTGTTTGTAATTCATAATCAACCCACAATCCTCCCATAGAAAAATGAGCGGCAGGCGATATTTTCATGGGTTCTTTATAGGCATTTATGGCGGTAATTTTTTCATACATAGTAAAGAGATTTCCATACCGCTCTTTAATAGTATCTTCACCTAAACGCTCAATGGCCGTTTTAAAATCAAGATACACAGCGTTTTTCAAGGATCCAACGCCATAACCGGCGTCCATTCTTTCTTTGGCCGCACGAGAAGCAACATCGCGTGGAACCAAGTTACCAAATGCAGGGTAACGCCTTTCTAAATAATAATCTCTATCTTCATCTGGAATATCTCCCGGACTACGTTGTTCATCTTTATTTTTTGGCACCCATATTCTACCATCATTACGGAGTGATTCTGACATCAATGTTAATTTTGATTGATGTTCTCCAGATTGTGGTAAAGCAGTAGGATGAATCTGTGTCCATGAAGGATTTGCAAAATAAGCTCCTTTTTTATGAGCTCTCCAATTTGCTGAACCATTTGAATTCATAGCTAACGTCGATAGGTAAAAAATCTTACCGAAACCACCAGTTCCGAACACAACCGCATGTGCTGCATGACGTGATATTTCTCCTGTATCCAAATTTCGAGCGATAATACCTCGGGCTTTTCCGTTAACTAAAACTATATCTAAAATCTCATGTCTGTTATATTGTTTTAGCTTGCCTACTTTAACCTGTTTCATCATTGCTTGATACGTAGCTAATAAAAGCTGTTGTCCGGTTTGACCACGAGCATAGAAAGTCCGAGATACCAGTACACCGCCAAATGAACGATTACTTAAATATCCTCCATATTCACGTCCAAATGGCACTCCTTGTGCTACCATATGATCTATCAGATCAACTGATACCTCGGCCATTCTATACACATTTGCTTCACGTGATCTAAAATCACCGCCTTTAATAGTATCGTAAAACATACGATATATATTATCGCCATCATTTTTATAGTTTTTTGCAGCGTTGACACCTCCTTGTGCCGCTACAGAATGCGAACGTCGAGCAGAATCTTGAAAAAAGAAGACTTTTACATTATAGCCTAATTCTGCTAAGGAAGCTGCTGCTCCACCACCAGATAATCCTCCACCAACTACTATTACATCTAATTTTTTACGATTTGCAGGATTAACAATACGGGTTTTAGCAAGGTAATTTTGCCATTTATCTTTTAGAGGTCCTGCAGGAATTTTTGCGTTAAGAGCCATAATTATATTTTATTTGAAGTAAAGAATAATAGGAATAATAGCATATAATAGTGCCATAACTAAACCGAAATACAGTGCGATATATTTGATGATGTGCATTATTTTTTTAGGATATATTCCTAAAGAGCGATGTGCGCTTTCTATACCATGAACTATATGAAAACCTAAAGCGATAATACCTATTTCGTAAATCACTACCATCCACCAAATCTTAAAAGTTTCTAAAACTAAATTGTACAGGTCATGTTCTATTTTCAACACTTTATATTGTAGCCAAAATTGCACCATATGCATTACAATAAAAATACCTATTATCGTTCCAATAAGACCCATATTACGAGAAATCCAAGTGCTTGTTGAGTTGTCTATGACTGCATATTTTTCTCCTTTTGCCTTCCAATTGTTTAAAGTAATTAATAAGGCATCAATAATATGCAGTGCAATGGCAGCATACAAGACCCATGCTACAATAGTAATAGGCCAAAAATGCACTAAGAAATGTGAATAGGCATTATACATATCGTGTTGGTTTGCTACATTATTCCAAAATTCGATAGGAAAAAATGAATCAGGAATGATGAGTATAAGATTTCCGATAAGGTGTATAATGAGAAAAAAAACGATAAAAAGTCCGGTAACAGCCATTAGGTTTTTACGACCAACAGATGTTTTGAATAACCCTTTTTTAATTGCCATATGGCTAATTTTTATATATTAATCTCACAAAGTTAAAATGCTAGAATGCTAATAAGTATGACATTTATCAGAATCTAAATAATTCTGTATAAAAGAACCTCATTTATAACCAGTCTAAATTATAGCATTAAATTTAAATTTTATTTAAAATCTCAAAATCAATTGTTTATATTTGGCTTTTAAAAATCAATAAAAAAATGAGTGGATTTCTATCTTCATCGCTTGCCAAAAAATATGCTATGGCACTTTCGGCATTATTTTTAATCTTTTTCTTACTAATTCATGTCACCGTAAACCTCATATCTGTGTGTAGTGAAAATGCTTTTAATATAGCATCTCATTTTATGGGTACCAATCCTCTAATTCAGTTTGCTATGCAACCCGTTTTAATATTTGGCGTAGTTTTTCACTTTGTTATGGGTTTTATTTTAGAATTAAAAAATAAAAGTGCTCGAAGTGTAAAATATGTTAAAAACAATGGTGCTGCAAATGCTACTTGGATGAGTAGAAATATGATCTATAGCGGATTGGCAATTTTAGCATTTATAGTGCTACACTTTATCGATTTTTGGATACCGGAATTGAACACAAAATATGTTCAAGGAGATATGTCCGGAATATTAGCTGATGGCGAAGGTTTTCGTTATTACGAAGAGCTACATCATAAATTTGAAAGCCCTCTAAGAGTTGCAGCCTATGTAATTGCCTTTGTATTTTTAGCATTGCACTTATTACACGGTTTTCAATCTGCATTCCAATCTATGGGCTTAAACAATAAGTACACCAAAAGTTTTAAAATATGGACTAAGGCATACGCAATTATGATTCCATTATTATTTATTTTTATTGCACTTTTTCATCATTTCAATCACTAAGATATTATGGCTAAATTAGATTCCAAAGTCCCAAAAGGCCCTATTGCTGATAAATGGACAACCTATAAAGATAAAATCGACCTCGTAAATCCTGCTAATAAGCGTAATATAGATATTATCGTTATTGGTACTGGTCTTGCCGGAGGTTCTGCTGCGGCAACCTTGGCAGAATTAGGCTATAATGTAAAAGCATTTGCTTATCAGGATTCACCTCGTAGAGCACATTCAATTGCCGCTCAAGGCGGAATAAATGCTGCTAAGAATTATATGGGTGATGGCGATTCGAATTATCGTTTATTTTATGACACTGTAAAAGGTGGTGATTATCGCTCAAGAGAGGCAAACGTATATCGTTTGGCAGAGGTTTCGGGTAATATTATTGACCAATGTGTAGCACAAGGAGTTCCTTTTGCACGCGATTATGGTGGCTTATTGGATAATCGTTCTTTTGGTGGTGTATTAGTTTCCAGAACTTTTTACGCAAAAGGGCAAACCGGTCAACAATTATTATTAGGAGCCTATTCTGCAATGAACAGACAAATTGCCCGTGGTAAAATTGAAATGCACAATCGTCATGAAATGTTGGATGTTGTAAAAGTTGATGGCAAAGCACGAGGGATTATTGCTCGTAATTTAATCACGGGTGAAATTGAAAGACACTCTGCTCATGCAGTAGTAGTTGCAACCGGTGGTTATGGAAATGTTTATTTCTTATCTACCAATGCTATGGGTTCTAATGCCACTGCGGCTTGGAAAATACATAAAAAAGGTGCTTATTTTGCAAATCCATGCTATACACAAATTCATCCTACTTGTATACCACGTTCTGGTGATTACCAGTCTAAATTAACATTGATGTCAGAATCATTACGGAATGATGGTAGAATCTGGGTACCTAAACATCTTGAAGACGCGAAAGCTATTCAAGAAGGCAAGCTAAAACCAACCCAAATAGCCGAAGAAAATAGGGACTATTATTTAGAACGTCGTTATCCGGCATTTGGTAATTTAGTACCACGTGATGTTGCCTCAAGAGCTGCTAAAGAACGTTGTGATGCTGGTTATGGTGTAAACGCAACAGGTGAAGCTGTATATTTAGATTTTGCTGCTGCTTTTGAACGTTATGGCACTCAACAAGCTAAAATAAAAGGAATTCACAATCCTTCAAAAGAAGAAATTATAAAATTAGGCCAAGCAATTATCGAAGAGAAATATGGAAATTTATTCCAGATGTATGAAAAAATTATTGCTGAAAATCCTTATGAAACACCAATGATGATTTATCCTGCCACACACTATACTATGGGTGGTGTATGGGTAGATTATAATTTAATGACAACGGTACCCGGATTGTATTGTATTGGAGAAGCTAATTTCTCTGATCATGGTGCTAACAGATTAGGAGCCTCTGCATTAATGCAAGGGTTGGCTGATGGTTATTTTGTATTACCTTATACGATTGGTGATTATCTATCGGATGATATCCGTACCGGAACAATACCAACTGATACTGCTGAGTTTGATGAAGTTGAAAAAGAGGTAAAAGAGCGTTTAGATTTCTTTATCAATAATAAAGGAACACATTCTGTTGATTACTTCCATAAAAAATTAGGAAAAGTAATGTGGGATAAGGTAGGGATGGCTCGTAACGAAAAACATTTAAAGGAGGCCATTGCTGAGATAAAGGAAATTCGTGAAGATTTCTGGAAAAATGTAAAAGTACCAGGCAATTTAAATGAATTCAATCAAGAATTAGAAAAAGCAGGTAGAGTTGCTGATTTCTTAGAGTTAGGCGAATTATTTGCCTTGGATGCTTTGGATAGAAATGAATCTTGTGGAGGTCATTTTAGAGAAGAATCTGTTGAGCAAGATGGTCCACAAAAAGGAGAAGCATTGCGTAACGATAAAGATTATGCTTATGTTTCTGCATGGGAATATAAAGGAGAACCAAGCGATGCTGTTTTACATAAAGAACAATTAGAATTTAAAGATATTGAGTTGAAAACGAGAAGTTATAAGTAGTGAAAAAGGTTATAAGTTATTGGTTAAAAGTTAATCGTAATTTTAAACTTTCAAATATAATTTAATGAGTAATATTCGTTCTTTTGAAGATTTAGAGTGTTGGAAAAAAGCTAGAGATTTACGGGTTGAAATTTCTAAATTGATTAAAACTTTCCCTTCTTTTGAGAAATTTGAGTTAGTATCTCAAATGAGAAGAGCATCAAGATCAGTTACTCATAATATTTCTGAGGGATATGGAAGGTTTCATTTTAAGGAGAATGCACAATTTTGTAGAATATCAAGAGGCTCTTTATATGAAATCCTTGACCAAATTATTACAGCTCATGATGAAGATTATATAACTTTAGAACAATGTTCTAAATTAAAATCAATGACTAAAGAAAATATAAAAATTTTAAACGGATATATCAATTATTTTATAAATAAAAAATAAGTTAGAATTTACTGATAACTTTTAACTAATAACCAATAACAAACATGAATCTTACACTAAAAATCTGGAGACAGAAAGGACCTCAAGACAAAGGTCAAATGGTTGATTATAAAGTTAACGATATTTCAGAACATATGTCTTTCTTAGAAATGATGGACGTATTGAATGAACAACTCGTTGCTAAAGATGAAGAGCCTGTTGCTTTTGATCATGATTGTCGTGAAGGAATTTGTGGTATGTGCTCAATGTATATCAATGGTGAAGCTCATGGACCTGATAGAGGTATTACCACTTGCCAATTACATATGCGTATGTTTAATGATGGTGATACGATTACTATTGAACCATTTAGAGCCAATGCATTTCCAGTAATAAAAGATCTAGTAGTAGACAGAATGGCTTTTGAGCGTATTCAACAATCAGGAGGTTATATCTCGGTGAATACATCTGGTAATACACAAGATGCCAATGGAATTCCTATTTCTAAACATGCTGCCGATGAGGCTATGGATGCTGCAACGTGTATTGGTTGTGGTGCTTGTGTTGCTTCTTGTAAAAACTCAAGTGCGATGTTATTTGTTTCAGCAAAAGTATCGCAATATGCCTTATTGCCACAAGGTCAAGTTGAAGCTACCGATAGAGTACTAAATATGGTAAAACAAATGGACGAAGAAGGATTTGGTAACTGTACCAATACCGGGGCTTGTGAAGTAGAATGTCCGAAAGGAATCACACTAGTAAATATTGCCAGAATGAATAGAGAGTATTTAGCGGCTAGTTTGAAAGGATAGAAAATTCTAATAGAATATAAATTCCAAATCCCAAGTGTATAAACGCTTGGGATTTTTTATTTTAAAAATGTAACAAAACGATAAATTTCCGTACTAATTAAAAGTATTAACTAAAAACCAACCATGATTCAAGTCGAAAATATTACGAAGCAATATACTCTGAGTAAAAAACAACGCAAAGAGTTGCAAACCAGTTCTAATTCGGTTTCTGCTGTAAACAATGTGAGTTTTATATGTAAACCTGGGAGTGTTTTTTCTTTATTAGGACCTAATGGAGCAGGAAAAACAACAACATTACGGATGATCTCTACAATTTTAACACCTTCTACAGGAGACATCAAAGTAAATGATAAAAGCGTTGTTGATAGTCCGCAAGAAGTAAGAAAAGAAATAGGCTTTTTAACAGGTTCTACAAATCTTTACGATAGGCTAACCCCTGGAGAAATTGTAAAATATTTTGCCGACCTTCATAATATGGATGCATCCATTTTTAAGGAGAGAAAAGAATTGCTCTTTGAACAATTGGGCATCAATGAATTCGCTAAAAAGAGGATAGGTCAACTATCTACCGGAATGAAACAAAAAGTATCTATTGCACGAAGTATGATTCATGATCCTAGTGTTGTTATTTTTGATGAACCCACTTCCGGATTAGATGTAATTACAGCCAATAGTATTATCGACTTGATTAGACAATGTAAGAAAGAAGGGAAAACAGTCATTTTTTCTTCACATATTATGAGTGAAGTTGATTTATTATGTGATGATCTTGCCATTATAGCTAAAGGAAATCTAATTTTTAATGATAGTATGGAAGCCTTTAGAAAGCAATCTGAAGGAAAATCATTAACCGAAGCTTTTATTGACATTGTAAACCAAAACAACTAAACCTGATGAAGACGATACTTACTGTTATAAAAAAGGAATTTACAGATACTTTAAGAGATAAGAAGACACTGTTTTCTGCCATAATATTACCAGCATTAGCCATGCCTTTATTGCTCTTAGGTGTTACTAAGTTACAACAAAACTTAATGGACAAAGAGCAGGCCAAACAGCTTAAAGTAGCTTTAATAGATGCTCCTGAAAATTTAGTATCACAATTTAATGATACCACCTTTTTACTGGTAAATAATATCTCTCAAGCCGGTATAAAAGATTCCATAAGTAATGGAAGTTTAGATGCCGTTATAACCTTCAATCCAGATTTTCTAGAGCAAATTTCAAAACTGAGTTCAGGAGGATTAAAACTATATTATAAGTCGACCAATTTGCTGGTTGAGAAACGTATCCGCGAAAAGTTAGATAGCTATAAAGCCGTTATTATGGATAGCAGAATTAAGCAATTAAAAATATCTTCTGAAACATTAGAACCGCTCGCCATTTCCAAAATTGATATCGCTTCTCCAAAAGAGCAGATTGGGAAAACGATTGGTGGTTTTATTCCTTATATTTTTATTATATTTTGTTTTATGGGCTGCATGTATCCCGCACTGGATCTCATTACTGGTGAAAAAGAACGAGGCACAATTGAAACGCTGTTGACAGTACCTGCATCTCGCTTTAAAATATTAATTGGTAAGACTATTACCATAGCATTGATTGGTACTTCTGCTGCCTTAATGACCATTGCTGGTATGTTTGTTGGTTTAAAATTTATTGATGGTATTCCTCCCGATTTTTTAACTGCCATAAACGATATTTTAGGCCTTAAATTTATCCTAATGCTATTTGCCATGTTAATTCCACTAAGTGTCTTTTTTGCAGGGTTATTATCAGCCATAGTAGTTAGAGCTAGCAGTTTTAAAGAAGCTCAAAGTTATGTAACCCCTATGACGTTTTTAGTAATTATTCCTGCAATGATTGCCTTGATGCCGGGAGTAGAATTGAATTGGCAAACGGTTTGGATACCTATTTTAAATATCGCTTTGGCTACTAAAGAAATTATTGCAGGTACAATTCAGTATGCACACTATTTAGTAGTAGTTGGTTCTTTGATTTTATTAGCAATTTTAGCTGTTTATTTAAGTTTAAAGCAATTTTCAAAAGAGACCATGGTGTTGAAATAAAAAAATATAGAAACCGACTATTTTTTATTGACTTCCATAATCTCTGTTCTTTTAGGATGCACTAATTTCATTTCATCAATTAAATGAGTTGCTTCGGCATATTTATCAACAATAAAAAGTACATAACGTAGATCGACCATAATATTTCTACAAATATCTGCATCGTAATTATAATCGCTCATAGTACCTTCCCAAACCCTATCAAAATTAAGACCTACCAAATTACCATAGGCATCAATGGCCGGACTTCCAGAATTACCGCCAGTTGTATGATTGGTACCTAAAAAACAGATTGGTAATTTACCGGTACTATCTGCATATTGACCATAATTTTTAGCTTGATACAAATCGCGTAATTTCTGTGGTACATCAAATTCATAATCATCCGGCTTATATTTTTCAATAATACCATCAAGATAAGAAACAGGCTTATAATATACGGCATCTCTGGGTGCATAACCCTTTACCTGACCGTAAGTAATACGTAAGGTACTATTTGCGTCAGGAAAATACCGTTGTTTAGGTAACACCTCCATTTGTGCCTTCATATACACCTTTTGTAAAGCATTAATAGTATTGTTAATACTTTGAAACCTAGGTTCTACTTGCGAATAAAACTCATAAATAAACGGTTTTGTATATCGGTAAGCAGCATCTGCATTTAGTTTTTGTAAAACTTCAACGGTTGTACCTTCTAAAACTACCAAAGCTGAATCTAAATTGGTAAATCTGGTTTTATCATAAATTTTAGCATCAACATCATCTGTATATAAAGGCATAATTGCTTTAAAAATAGCCTTATCAACATTGGCATTGTAGTTTTTATGAATACCTTTTAGTCTTGCAATTATTGCTTCTTTCGCCTTATTAAAAGCTTCGTCTCCTTTTTGTGCAGCGTTCTCCATCTGAGTCAATCTAAACATCATTTGCATCAATTCATTATTCCTAACAAATACTTCTGAAAATCTTGACCGCTTTACAATAACACTGTCTAATTGAGCATAAGCACTATCAAATGCTTCTAATAAATATCCATACTTAGTATCCAAACCTTTTGCTTCAAGTTGTTTGGTAAATTCAGCTTCAAAAGCACGTTTATTAGCAATGGCACTACTTTTTTCAAGTCCTTGGTTCTCACCTATCCATTTTTTCCAATAATTAGCAATTCTAGCTTGCTTAGAAGCATATTGAATTCTTATTTTGTCATCAGATTTCATATAAACATCCATTACTTTTAATGCTGCTTCTCTAATGGCAATAGTATTTGGATTTATTCTTTCTGTGATTTGTTCAATTGCTACCGCAGGTAAATATTCATTAGTTCTGCCTGGAAAACCAAAAACCATAGTAAAATCACCTTCTGCAATTCCATCTAATGATACCGGTAAAAAATGTTTTGGAGTATAAGGCACATTATCTTTGGAGTATTTTGCCGGCCTGTTATTTTTATCCGCATAAATTCTAAACATAGAAAAATCGCCTGTATGTCTTGGCCATACCCAATTGTCAGTATCAGATCCAAACTTGCCTATACTACTTGGTGGAGCTCCTACCAAACGAATATCTTCAAAACGTTCAGTTACAAATAAAAAGTATTGGTTGCCTTTATAGAACGATTTTATTTTCATGCCATGCCATGGCTCTATTACTGTAGCTTTTTTTACAGCTTTACTATTGCTTTCAATGATTGATTGTCTTTCTTGTTCCGATATGCTATCGGGAACACCATGTAACACCTTGTCTGTAACATCTTCAATTCTAACAATAAATTCTACATATAATCCCTCATTGGGCAATTCTTCCTCTAAATTCATAGCCCAAAAACCATCCTTTAAATAATCATTTTCCAAAGATGAATGTGACTGAATCTGACTAAAACCACAATGATGGTTGGTCAGCAATAATCCTTTTGGAGAAATTACTTCACTGGTACAACCTCCATTAAAATGTCCGATAGCATCCTTTAGGCTAGAATTATTTATATCATAAATATCTGATGCAGATAATTTACTGCCTAATGCTGTCATTTCTTTTTCATTCATCCCTTCAAGCAAAGAAGGAATCCACATACCACCTTGTTGGGCAGAAATTTGAATGGTAATAAAAAGTACTAGTATTTTAAGGAGTTTCATTGGGTAATTTTTTTTGAGAGTGTCAAAGATAAAAAATACAGAATTAATAAAGAACTCATCTCTACTTTTTGTTATTTTGTTTTAAAAAATAATTTCTTATGCAATATCAGTCTAAATTGCCAAACGTAAAAACTACCATTTTTACTATCATGTCCAAACTGGCAAAAGAGCACAATGCCATTAATTTATCACAAGGTTTTCCGGATTTCGATTCAGATCCAAAACTTATTGAATTGGTATCAAAAGCTATGACTACTGGATATAATCAATACGCACCAATGCCTGGTGTTTTTTCATTGAGAACACAAATTGCCAATAAATTCAGTCGGTTATATAATGTTACTTATCATCCGGAAACCGAAATAACCATAACTGCAGGTGCAACCCAAGCCATTTTTACCATTATTGCTGCTTTTATCAACAAAGGTGATGAAGTTATTATTTTTAAACCTGCCTATGATTGTTATGAACCTGCAATAGAATTGCATAAAGGTGTGCCTGTATGCGTACAATTAGAAGCTCCTCATTATAACGTAGATTGGCAAAAAGTTAAACAATTAATTGGGCCTAAAACTAAGATGATAATTATAAATACGCCTCATAATCCTTGTGGTATAGTTTGGAGTAAAGAAGATATGTTGGCACTAGAAAACTTAGTGAGAGATACTAATATAATTGTCTTGAGTGATGAGGTTTATGAGCATATTATTTTTGATGGCAAACAACATCAGAGTTTGTGTCTATTTCCACATTTAAAAGAACGGAGTTTTGTGGTAGCATCTTTCGGAAAAACTTTCCATAATACCGGTTGGAAGATAGGCTATTGCACAGCTCCCGCTGAATTAATGCAAGAATTTAGAAAAGTACATCAATTTAATGTGTTTTGTGTTAACCATCCTATGCAAATAGCATTTGCCAAATATTTGAAAGAGCCTAATCATTACTTAGAATTAAACTCATATTATCAGCAAAAAAGAGATTTCTTTTTAAAAGCTATAGAAAATTCTCGTTTTAAATTTACACCTTCAGGTGGCACCTATTTTCAATTGTTAGATTATAGCGGTATAAATGATGAAAATGATGTAAGTTTTGCCAAAAGGTTGGTAAAAGAACATCAGATTGCCTCCATACCAATATCAAGTTTTACTGTTGATAATTTTGATCAAAAAATGTTGCGATTTTGTTTTGCAAAAAAGAAAGAAACCTTAGAAAAAGCGGCAGCTATTTTGTGTAAAATATAATTCTATTTATTACTGGGATTTATTTAACTTTGTTAAGATTGAACTAATATTATTTAATTATGAAAAATTTTAACCGCTTAATTACTTTTTGTTGTCTTTTTTTAATGACTATAGTTACTGCTCAAAAAGTTGATCACCAAGGTAAAACCTATCAAGTAAAAAAGGATAAGATATTCTTAGATGGTACAAACGTTACCGAAATTTTAAGCAATTCCGATCAAAAGTCCATTTTAAATAAGTCTAAAAATGAATTGGCTAGAGAAAAACAAATAGAAAAGGCTGAAAAAAAGCAGAAGAAAGCTGAGAAAGAACAAAAAAAGGCTGAAAAAAAACAAAAGAAAGCCGAAAAAGAAATTAAAAAACACGAACAAGCTAAAAGTAATCTTGAGAAAAGTCAAGATAAATATGCCAAAGACCAAAAAAAATATGACAAGTTAAGAGTCAAAGGCAAATTATCACCTGAGGATGAAGAAAAATGGTTAAAAAAATTAGAAAAAGAACGAGAAAAAATTGAATCAAATAAAAAGAAATTAAAAAAAACATAGTTTTTTAATTCTATCCTTTTATAGATAACTTTTAATTGAATTCCTATCTAGTTTCCCCTCAAGAGGAGAACTATTATGCCCCAAATAAAATCCATCGCTTTTAATGAAAAGTAACTTAAAAATAGCTATTATTCAAACTGATTTGATTTGGGAAAATCCTGAACGAAACAGGCAACTTTTTTCTGAAAAAATTGAATCGATTTCCGAAAATGTTGATTTGATTGTTTTACCAGAAATGTTTACCACAGGTTTTACTATGCATCCTGAGAAAGTGGCGGAAACCATGGATGGTAAAACCATAGTCTGGATGAAAAAACTAGCCAAGAAAAACAATACTGCAATCACCGGAAGTTTAATCATTAAAGACAAGCTAGAAAGCGAAAGTGAAGACAATTATTATAACAGGTTGGTCTTTATGAGTCCTTCAGGTAATATTCAAACCTATGATAAAAGACATACCTTTACACTTGCCGGAGAAGATAAGGTCTATACTGCTGGTCACAAAAAACTAATAGTCGATTATAAAGGATGGAAAATTTGTCCTTTGATCTGCTATGATCTTCGTTTTCCTGTTTGGTCAAGAAACAATAACGATTATGATATACTTCTATATGTCGCTAATTGGCCAAAACCTAGAATTGCTGCTTGGAGTACACTTTTAAGGGCAAGAGCCATTGAAAATATGAGTTATTGCTTAGGTGTTAACAGAATTGGAACTGATGATAACAGAAATGAATACTCTGGAAATTCTGCTGCCTATGATGCTTTGGGCGAACCAATATCTACAATTCAACCTTATGAAAATAAAATTGAAATTATAAGTATTTCAAAAAAACAACTACTAAAGACCAGACAAAAATTTCAATTTTTAGAAGATAGAGATAGGTTTACAATTAATGCTGAGTGATGAATAATGAATAACAAATTTAAAAATTATTACTACTCAAATCTCAAAAATCCTTAATCGTTATTCTCCAATCAAAGAAAAATGAAAAAAGTAACGAATGGTGAGCGATGAATAACGATTGTAGAACTTAAAATATAATTTATGAAGACAAACAATTTAGAAGATAGAGTAATCGATTTTTCTGTTCTTATATTAGTGTTTTTGACGAACTTAAAACTGGATATGCTGCAAATTATTATGGAAATCAGTTAATTCGTTCTTCAGGTTCTCCTGCATTAAATTACGGAGAAGCAAGAAGTGCTGAATCTTATAAGGATTTCATACATAAAATGAGTATCTGTCTTAAAGAATTAAGAGAAAGTTTTAATTGCTTAAAAATTATTAATAGAGCAAATCTTTATTCAGGAAATCAAAAAGACTTAGAAAAAGCTTTAGATGAAAACAACCAACTAATTTCAATCTTTGTTGCGAGTATCAAAACTTCAAAAAATAATAATTCAAATCTCAAAAATCCTTAATCGTTGTTCTCCAATCAAAGGAAAATTAAAAAAATTAACGAGTGATGAGCAATGAATAACGAATTTAGAAATTATTACTATTCAAAAATCCATAATTGTTATTCTTAAATCAAAAAAGATTAGCTAAACTACTGTGCCCAAGGAATTCTACTCAATACATATATCAAGGCTAAGCCATAAAAAACAATAATGATTTTGAATTAATATAGAAAACCAAAATGCCATAGTGGTATATTATTTTTATAGGCATTTTCAATATCATCTTTTACTAAAAAACTATTTATTATGTTACTAATTTGATGGGCTTTTTTACTCTTTCCTCCAATTTCAAATGTGAAACCATCAACATAAAAATCACCCTTTTTAGGAATCGTTATGTTGTGCATTACTGATAATTGAGACATAAAAAAAGTCTCTCTTATATTCCCTACATTTATATTAGCTTCTCCGGTAAGTGCATTAAATAAGTTGGTATTATTTAAATAAATTTTTTCTGGTTTTCCTAATGCTTGAATTCCTTTTGTAGAAGAATTAATCATAGTGATTAGGCCTGATTGTTGTAAATAATTAAAATAATCTAACAATAGAGATCTAGATATATTTGTTAATGCTGCTATTTTAGATATATTTGGTTTAAACGGAACACTTTCAGATATTATTTGTAATAATTTTTTAAGTTTTGCTATAGTACTTGGCTTTAACTCTAAATATTGAAGTAAATCAACTTCTAAAACAGTATTAACAACATTCAATAATTTAAGTTCAAAATCAATTTCTGCATAAAAAGGATAATAGCCTTTCAATAGATATTTTTTAAAATAAAACAATGGGTTTTCTAAATCAATTTTAACTTTATTTTCGATAATATCTTCTAATGAATACTTAGGAAAGTCTATATTTATTTCAAATAATAAATATTCTCTAAAGGACATTCCGTTTAATATATAGTGGACAGCACGTCTACTCAAGTCTCCATAACCTTTCATCACATTAAGTATTGAGCTACCTGTAAAAACAATATTTAAATCAGAAATGGTATCATAAATATGCTTTATCTCTCCAGACCAATTCGAGTATTTATGTATCTCATCAATATAAAGGTATTTACCTCCATTATTTCTAAAATCTAAGGCAATTTCAAAGAGTGATAACTTATAGATAAATAAGCTATCTGCCGATATGTAAAGATATTCTTTGGTATTTTTGCTTTCTTTAATCTTTTGGAGTAATAAGGTTGTTTTACCAACACCTCTTTGTCCTGTAACTGCTATAAGTCTATTTTTCCAATTTATCTTTTGATATAAATATCTTTTTTTTGATGAAGTAGTTTGTTGTAAAAGCCTATGATATGTGTCAATTAATCTTTGCATAACGTGTTTTTATATCTTTTATATGCAAATATAAACAAAAATGTAAAGTGTACTGATCAAAATGTGTGTATTATTGATTAGTGTATTGGTCAAAACAAACATGTTCTTATTCTTAAATCAACAATAGGTAGTTAGGATTGAAGAACTTTAATGATCACAATTCAAATCTCAAAAATTCTTTATCATTGTTCTCCAATCAAAGGAAAATGAAATAAATAACGAGTGATGAATGATGTAATGATGTAATGATGTAATGATGAATTTAGAAATTATTACCGCTCAAATCTCAAAAATCCTTAATCGTTATTCTTAAATCAAAAAAGATTAGCTAAACCACTGTGCCCAAGGAATTCTACTCAATACAAATATCAGAGCTAAGCCATAAAAAATAGCAATCGTTTTATATTTGCCTTTATCTGTATTTTGCTTTTTGTGTTTAGACCAACCTATAGTAATCAATACAATAGCTATAATCATCATTAACGGATGCTCTACTGCCAGTAATCGAACTCCTGATTCTTTCATGGCTCCGCCCATACCTAATTCTTTTAATCTTTTGTAGGCGGGAGACATAAAGTACCAACCAAGACCAATGATCAGTTGTATATGCATTACAATTAATGTAAATAATGAGATGCGTAAATCTTTTTCTTTAAATTCTCTATTTTGAGTTAATCCCATTATGACATTGATAAACGCAATAATTAATATAACAACAGTTACATATGCCCAATAGGAATGTATAAGTTTCATCATGATGGTTATGTTTTAAGAATTCAAATATAGTGAAATTATTACCACTTATTTTCGGCAGGGCTTCCGCCCCAAATCAGCGTGGCGATATATGGATTATCAATAAAAGGATTTCTATTGCCTTGTGCCCCTTCGATAATATTATTTCTCTGAATTTCAAAATCAGAGACGGGATCAGCTATATTCCATTCTAAAAATAAATCAAGCGATCCTACTTTGTCAAATGTTTCGCCATATCTAATGTTAAGATACATTATCATTCTAGCAACATCACCTCTCCATTCATCTCCAGGATACCATAATTCATTTCCTAATGCGTAAGTACCACTACCTGTTGTAAATGAATAATTACTTCTATCAGAATTAATGGTTGCATCACAAGACCTTAAATGATGTAAATCAGTCACCGCATCATCAGCACTCAATTTAGATTGAGGATAGACATGCTCAGTATTAAATGTTTGAGGACTATAGCTATTAGTATTAGAAGTATATTCTTCCCAATATCTACTTTCTCCTGAATACATCAAAATTACATTATCTGTATTATTTTTATCCTCATCTGCATTATAAAGATAGGTGTGTCTTTGTGCATATGATAAAATGGTTGTGTGTTTGGCAGTGGTAAAATCATTCAGCAATGAATAATTCAGGTCGGCATCTACTGTTAAGGCCATAGTTGAATAATAAGAAACTAATTCAGTTGGTATGTTAAATACAACTGATTCAAGTATACTAATAGTTATTGTTGATGTTGAACAAGTAGGATTAGGGGTGTCATCATCACAAATTGTATAATTAAAACTATCAGTCCCTACAAAATCATTTTGAGGGGTATATGAAATAGTTCCATCGGTATTTAAAACTACCGTTCCTGATGTGTTGGTATCATCTATAGTATTAATAGTTGCATCATCTAAGAGATCATCATTATCTAAATAATCATCAATTAATAAGGATAAATTTTTGACAGTATTTTTATCATCATTGACGGTATTTGGTGAGCCTTCATCTGTAACAGTTATTGTTACAGTGGCTGTTGAACAATCTGGAGTTGTATCGTTATCGCATAGGGTATAAGTAAATGAATCTTCACCTACGAAGCTTGAAGGTGGCATATAACTATAAGTACCATTTCTATTATCAACGATATTTCCTCCTTTTGAGCTACTTGTATCTATGGAAGTAATTCTTGCCCCAGTAATAACAGTGTCATTGGATAATAAATCTCCTAAAACGAGCTCATTATCCTCAATTGTATTTGAAATATCATCAATAGCTACAGGTTTTTCGTTATTTACTGGAGGCGGTTCAATTGTTCCGCTATCACTATTACATCCAAATAAAAATAAACTTATAACGGTTAAAAATAGACCTCTTTTCATAATTATAATTAAATCTTAATTTCTACAAATATAATGCTTTTATAAAAAAAACCACCCGTCCTAAAATTCAGTCGAGGTGGTTTTATAAAAGTATTTTAAAATACTTACTCGTTTAAAATATATTCTGCCCCAGATTTAATTACTTTCGTACTCCAAACTCCATTAGCTCCATTATAAATATTATAAAACACTACATATTTCTGTCCTTCTGCATCAGAAGGAAAGTTATTTAATAAAATTGTGTTTATTTTAGCTACTCTAGATTCAATTGTTTCTTCATTTTTACCAGATCTTACATCAAAATTACCATAATTACCATTACCCACTAATTCATAATCTGCAGCAGTTAATGTATATTTAATGGTGTTATCTGGAACCCAAGTTGTACCATCATGACCAAACTTAATCGTTTCATTGGCTACATTATTATATTTAGACCAAGCAGTACCATCATATACATAGTTTGCTGTATAACTTTTAGTTACACCACCTCCTTTATATAATTCATACATAGTTTGAACAATTTCTCCTGCTTCTTTCGGATTGAATTTAAAAACATCTAATAAGGCTATAGGTGTTTTAGCCTCAGCCTCATCATGACTTGAAAAGTTGGGAAAACCTTCACCCATTGCGTTATACTGATCAGGAGTAAAACCGGCAATTTTATTCCACTCACCATCATTATAATAAAAACCATCAGTTAAAGTACTTTCACCTCCAGAATAGAAACGATATCTTAAAGATACAAAATCATCATCTTCTGCTGTAGGGTATTTATCCTCTAAATAATTAAGTACATGATAATCTCTATCAAAATTACCATAAGTATTACCTGTAATAGCATTATGCTCATCATCAGATAAAGCATAAATATTTTCACTATAGGTTTTAACTTTATTATACCACTTAAATGTAACTGTTGCTAAAGAACCATCTCCCCATACAGGGTATTTTTCTTCTAATAATACAGGAATCATAGTTTTGGCATCGTCAACAGAGTTGAAATTACCAAAACTTAAATCTAAATCATCATAATCATCATCAGTTAAAGTAAAATCTACTTCTCCTGTAATTATATTTTGCTGAGCATCAATTTCAGCATTTATATCTTCCATAGGATCACAGCTTGTCAAAACTATACCCAAAACCATTACTATATAAAATATTTTTTTCATTGTTTTTATTTTTTTGATTAAAATCTAATTTTTGCACTGAAGTTAAATGTTCTTCCGTAACCATACCAAACTAAAGCAGTAGCGGCATCATGATTACTACCATCTATAGCATCTGAAATATACTCTGTGTTAAGCACATTGTTCATTCTTGCAGTTAACGTTGCGTCAAAAGATCCAAATTTAAATCCATATCTAATACTTGCATCAAATGTACCATAATCTGGTGCTTTCCAAGCTTGTGGTGTATTTTGATCTGTTCTATCGCTAGGGTTATAATCAGCATAATAATTACCAAAATAATTATAATCTACAGTAAAATGCGTTTTTTCCAACAATTTCCAATCCATTCCTAAGGCTGCAGTAGTTTGAGCTGCATCAGATACTTTTAAATCTTTGGTAAAGATATTAATTGGATCACCTACTGGGTTTTGATTTTCGTCAAATATTTGAATATTTTCTAAATTGTCAGTCCATTTCCAATCTCCTATAGAAATCATGCCAGTAAAGGTCAATTTATCTGATGGTCTATAGTTAAAATCAAATTCTACACCTTGGTGTAAGGCATTTACACCTGTCAGGTTTACAAAATAGTCAATAAATACACCTGATCCGGGAGATGATTCTTCTGAAAAATTATCAGACTCTGTTCTATCATTCCACTGCGTTCTATATAAATTTATATTGGCTGAAAAATTTTCTGCTCTAAAACCATAACCCAATTCAGCAGAAAATATTTTTTGGTTTTCTGCATCTTCATTGATATGCTCATTATCAAAGTCTTGGAAAACTGCTCCAAATTCAGCAGCTTTTTCAAAATAACCCACATTTACAAAAACATTATGGTTCTCATTTAAGTTATAATTTGCTCCTCCTTTAATACCAAAACCAGTAAAATTATATTTATCTGTTTCTTGTAAAGGATCGCTATTTAAATAATTAAAATAATCAATTCTTCTATATGAAGTGTTTGATACAGAAGCTGAAATAAATCCAGCTACAATATCATTATTATATTCTAATTGGGTAAATAACCCTTGCCAGCCCACTTCTCCGTCATTGTGGTAACTGAACATATCTCCCACTTTTAAAGCTGCATTGGGGTTATTTTCATCAGAACTGTCTAAAACATAAGAACCACCTAATAGGTCAGTCACTTCTCTAAAATGCTCACCTGTGTATGTTCTTAAGTCAAGACCAGCTACTAATGCTAAATTATCTGATAAATCTGTTTTAAAAGTAGACAATATGCCATACCAACTGTGGTCATTTCTAGAAGCTCTTAAAAATGCCTCAGATCCTAAGCCTTGTTCACCATTAGCTCTGTTAATTTCTACTATATTATCTAAATCAACAGGTTGGTCATCACCACCAATTCTAATACCAAATAAATCTCTGTTAGCACCAGCGGTACCACCACCACCACCAGTACCCCAAGAAGCATACAAAGCAGTTGACAAACTAGTTTTATCAGAAATTGTCCAATAATGATTTAATGAAGTTTGAGATTTGTGATAAAAGTTATCTTCAATATGGGTTACGTTCCCATTTTTAATTCCCCAGTCAGGATTAAATTTTATCCCACTTTCAGCATTTCTATAACGTTCAATAGAGCTTCTATTTTGTCTTTGACCATGACGTTGAGGTGCTCCAAAAGAGGTAAGAGATAATTTATGATCTGTACCTAATTGTTTAGAAATATTTACAAAATAATTATATCCTTCAAATTCTGTTCCATCAACATAACCATCTCCTTTAATTTTAGCACCGGAAACTGTAACAGCAAGTCCACTATCTAACAAACCTGTTGAAACAGTTGCCCCGTATTTTTGAAAACCATCATGACCAACACCAACTGAAATACTTCCCCCTTTTTCAACATCTGTTGTTTTAGAAAGAATATTAATAGTTCCTCCAATAGAAGGTACAGCAACTTTAGAAGCTCCTAAACCACGTTGCACTTGCATTGCAGAAGTTACATCTGCTAAGCCTGCCCAATTAGACCAATATACTCTACCATTTTCCATATCATTAACAGGTACTCCGTTAATCATCACAGCAACATTTTCAGAATTAAATCCTCTTAAATTGATTCTTCCATCACCAAAACCACCACCAGATTTGGTAGCATATACTCCTGGAGTAGATTTTAAAATTTCAGGAAATTCTTGAGTTCCTAATTTTGCTTCAATTTCTTGAGCCTTTATTGTTGAAACGGCCACTGGTGTTTCTCTATCAACAGCAAAAGATACAGCAGTAATAACTATCTCATCCAATGTATTATCAGATGCTAATGTAATTGTTCCTAAATCTTTAGTCTCACCAGCGGCTACAGTAAAACTTACTGCTTTGTTGGTAAATCCAATAAAAGAAACATCAATAGTTCCAGAGCCTTCTGAAACTTTTAAAGAAAATTTTCCGTCAAAATCTGTTGTGGTACCATTAGTAGTACCTTTTTCAAGGATATTTGCACCCGGAAGCGGTCCTGTATCATCGTTTACAGTCCCTGTAATTGTTTGTGCATAAATGGCTGATGACAATGCAAAAAATAACATTGTCAAACATAGGTTTGTAATTTTTTTCATGTATAAATTAGTTTAAAATTTGCCTAGCAAAAGTAAGTATTAATATTTAATTTACTTTAAGAAAATATTAACATTTTATTAAATAATTATTACAAATTGTTAATAGCTGTTGTGAATAATTTATGATATTAACTTATTAGCAACCATATAATTAAATTATGATTAATTATTGAATATTATTTTAGGTATTTTCTTCAAACTGTTGCCAATTTATTACTATTTGATTAATAAAAAATTTCTTGAAACCGACTATCCCCGAGGCAAGCCATATGGGTATTTCGCCAGTTTCATTTTGGCTTCAGAGTCAAAACAAAAATTTTGTATTTTACCTCGCCCAGAACTGCCAAAAAAAGCAGTTCTGACCTCTCCGAAGGAGAGGTGAATAGGTAACCCCGATCCAAGAGTCGGAGAAATTTTAGATTATAAACAATAATAAGGTATACACAGAGTAAGATACGAGTAAAGCTCCCCTCTTCGGATGAAGAGGGGAATGAATTCGCTCGTTTATAAAGGTTTAAATATTAAATAAAACATATTGAGCGAAGAAAGGGGAGATTGATAACACTAATCGTTATTGTTAGCTTTAAAATTAAAGAAAAGGTAATGTAGTCTGAGTTTTTCAATCCCTCCGTCCACGCCAAAAAAAGTGTGGCCACCTCCCTTTATCAAAGGGAGGAATTCATAATTGATTTAAAAGTTTTAGATTATAACCTGAGTTCTTCTTAAGATTTATAGATATTTCTTAGCTAATTCCTTGCCTAATTCCACTCCAAATTGATCAAAACTATAAATATTCCAAATATAACCTTGTACAAATGTTTTATGTTCATACATTGCTAGTAAGGATCCAAGATTTTTTGGGTTTAACTTTTCCATTAACAAAGCATTAGAAGGCCTGTTACCTTCAAAAACTTTAAATGGCATTAGTTGAGCAATTTTATCCTGTTGATTTGCAATTTTAAGTTCTAAATGCACATCTTCTCTACTTTTTCCTAAATATAAAGCTTCTGCTTGAGCGTAAAAATTAGCCATAAGTTTATCATGATGGTCTTTGTTACCATATAATGATGCTGAAAAACCAATAAAATCTACCGGAATTAACTTTGTGCCTTGATGCACCAATTGCATAAAAGCATGTTGTACATTAGTTCCTGTATTGCCCCAAATAATATTTCCTGTCTGATAATCTACCTTTTCCCCATTGCGATCAACAGATTTGCCATTACTTTCCATTGACAATTGTTGCAAATAAGGAACCAATTGAGTTAAATACTGCGAAAAAGGAATAACAACTTCTGATTCCGTCTCAAAAAAGTTATTATACCAAATACTTAATAATGCTAAAGTTACCGGTATGTTTTTATCAAATGACGTTGTTCTAAAATGCTCATCCATTTGATACGCACCGGTAAGTAATTGATCAAAATTATCATAGCCTAAAGCCAAACTAATTGATAGTCCCACAGCACTCCACAATGAATAACGCCCACCAACCCAATTCCACATGGTAAAAATATTTTCAGAAGCAATACCAAAATCAATTACCTTTTCTAAATTGGTAGAAACAGCCACAAAATTATGTTGAATATCCGCTTGTGAAGCTCCTTGCGATAAAAACCATTTTTTTACCGTTTCAGCATTAGTTAAGGTTTCTTGCGTAGTAAAAGTTTTAGAAACAATAACAAATAATGTTGTTTTAGGATTTAGATTTTTTATCGTCTCAAATACATGATCTCCATCAATATTTGAGATAAAATGTGTTTTTAAATGATTTTTATAATATTGTAAAGCATCAACTACCATTCTTGGCCCTAAATCTGAACCTCCAATACCTATATTTACAACATCAGTAATAGCTTTACCTGAATACCCTTTATGTTGACCGGAAATTATTTTATTTGAAAATTCTTTTATTTTTTGTAGTGTTTCATCAACATCTTCCATTATGTTTTTCCCGTCTACTAAAACTGGATTTCCAGATTTATTTCGCAAAGCGGTATGTAAAACTGCTCTGTTTTCCGTTGTGTTAATCATATCTCCAGAAAACATTTTATCAATACCATCTTTCAGATCAACCTCATTAGCTAAAGCCAATAAAGAGGTCAAAGTGGTATCATCAATTCTATTTTTTGAAAAATCCAACTTTAAACCATTATGCCTTAAGGTGTATTTCTCCTTTCTATCTGCATCATATAGGAAAAGTGTTTTCATATCAATTTGTTTTAGCTCTTGATATGCATCTTGTATTTTTTTCCAAGCCTTAGTTTGTGTAGGATTTTGATTTTTAAGTGGCATTGTAGTGTTTATTTTAAATGAAATATTTAGTGTGTTTATATTCCTTCTGAATATTACCCAAAATAGTAATACGAAAGGTTGTAATGGATACTTCCTCTATATAAATGTAGGAATTTAAGTACTCACTATTGCAATAATCAAAAAAGTCATTATTCTATAGCCGTTTGATCTAACTGTTCCTTGAGTGGTTCAATAAATTTTAGATACGCTTCTTTTAAATGTTCTTTGATAGGTGCCGCTGATGGTAATTTTTGTTTAAACGGATCTACTTCTTTACCATTTTTCCAAAAACGATAACAAACATGTGGTCCGGAAGTATTACCGGTCATACCCACAGTACCAATAACATCTCCTTGTTTTACAAAATCCCCTTTTTTTACCAATCGTTTCTTCATATGTAAATATTGTGTGGTATAAGTAGCATTATGTCTAACTTTTACGTAATTACCGTTACCACCTCTTCTACGAGATTCTATGACTGTGCCATTAGCGGTACTCATAATTGGCGTACCGACACCAGCAGCAAAATCGGTTCCTCTGTGAGGCTTAATTTTACCATAATATCGAATAAATCTTTTTAAATTATAACGAGAAGAAATCCTACTAAACTTTAAAGGTGCTTTTAAAAATTGGCGGCGTAAAGTATTGGCTTGCTCATCATAATAATCAGAAATATTCTTAGTTGAATCTGTTACAAAATTAAAGGCATAAAATGGGGTGTTTTTATGCTCAAAATAGGCCGATTTAATTTCTCCTAACCCTGCATAAATAGTATCATCTATAAACTTTTCTTCATAAATAATTTTAAAATTATCCTCTTTCTGAAGATGAAAAAAATCTATGGTCCAGGCATAAATATCAGACATCTCATTAACCAAAGCGTAATCCAAGCCTTGTTCATCCATGGCTTCGGATAGTGAAGATGTAATTTTTCCTGTAGCAGTTTTAACAACCGTTTTTATACTCTTTTTGTGTAATTGTGTAATAATTGAATCCTTAAAATCAATAACCACATAATCAATTTTATTAGGTTGATAAATAAAAACTTGAGCCTTCTCTGTGGAATCATTTTTGGCCAATACCGTATATGGTTTTCCTGTTCTTAATTTTTTAACATCAAAAGAATCCTTTGATGCCTCAACTATTTTGTGTATTTCAGGAAAATCAACATGGTTTCTATATAAAATTTCTCCAAAGCTTTCATCTTTTCTAATAGTATCTTCTATGACTTTATAGTCGTTATATATAAAGCCAAATTTTTGGATAATTACAGGAGTTTCAATTTTTACTTCACTAATGGTTTGTTCTTCAACTTTTTCATTTTTACACGAAAAAAATAACACTAAGGAGAGTAATAAAATAAAGTTTTTCAATTGAGGTATTGCCTTTTAAAAATAAAAGGACAAATCTACTATTTTAACCACAATTAGTAAAGATAATTTAGTTAAAATTGATATACACCTAAAAACCTGATTTCTTTTGATAAACTACTGAATAGAACTGTAAACTTATTTTTAAATGGGTCAATGGCAACAACCTAGCAAAGGTGGACGAGAGTGGTTGGAACTATTTAGCTTAAAAAATAATAGGAAATGGATTTGCCAAACCCTTGTAGAGGTCTAAATCAGCTCTTAAAGACCCCACAGCCAAAGAGGCCTTGATTCGTAACGGAGTTTTATTTTTATCATCACTAACCCAAACCGTAATGCTTTCTTTCTCTTTAAAAACCCTTCCTGCCTGAACAATTGGTCTAAATTTAATGGTTGCCACTTTTCCGAATTTTGTCTTTATCACTTCTCTACCTAAAAAACGCATTTTAAACTTATAATTCTTTTCATCAAAGAACATAGTCAATGCAATTTCATCTCCTGAATTCATTTTACTAAGATCTTGGTTTCTTAAAAAGTACAAGGTAGAGATCATATCTTGTACGTTTTTGTGCGTAGTATATTTAGCTTCTGTATTATGTTTATAGTCTTTTACAGTAGCCTTTTTTGCTGTTTGATCAAAAAGAATTTCTTTATTTTTAGTATGTCCTCCCTCATTAATTTTTCTGACAAACCTGTAAGGTAATAATGATTCTTTATAAAAATAGCTTTGATAAATATCTTTTACTTTAAAAAACCAACTAGTAACTCCTGTTGTTTTTCCTTTTCCAATGATATGAAAAGCTTGTTTACCGCTATTAGCAGTTTCTGTAACATTTAATGTTGCTGTACCGGCATTAAAAAAATTACTATAGCTTATTCTATATTGTAATAATTCTCCTTTTTTAAAAGCTTTAATATTATGTTGAGCTTGTACTAAAATAGAGCTAAAAAGTAATATATATATAATCTTTTTTTTCATGGTTTTTGGTTATTTAGAACTGAAAATACAAATTCCGTTCCAAAAAATAAAAACTCTTAATAAATTTAAATTTATTAAGAGTTTTTATTCTATAATTTTATTTAAAAATTTATTGCCTTTCATAAGTAAGAATAGCTACAAATCCATTTGATTCAAAAGTATAAGTAAAAGTATTATTATCTTTAAATACAAATTCAACATCACTAGAAACTCCATCTACTGTTGAAGTATATGAGGTGTTACCATTATTAACCCATGCCCCAGATGTTGTGCTAAATAGAGAACAATCTGTTATAGTAACATCAGGGTTAGTATCACTATATGTTTCGCTTAAGAAAGTTCCATCAGATTTATACTCTAAAACACCTTCATAAGAGCAATTAGGTTCTTGCTCAACACCATCTTCAACAACCTTTGTTTTTTTCCATTTTCCAATTAATTTATCTTGTACAAGAGAGTCATCACTACTACATGAAGCAAGCATCAATATTATAAGAGTTATTAAAAGAACTGTTTTTTTCATGTCATTATTTTTTAGGTCATATGAAATCACAAACGTTTATATTAAAGTAATATTTTATAGGAAGTCAAGTTTGTTACGCCCCAATTGTTTAATTCTTCTGAACTCCATAATTCAGGGAAAAATATTCTTTTTTGGTACTTAGGATGCATATATTTACGCCAATCGCTACCACCCGTTGCTTCTTCATCTCCACCCCCAATGTATTTTTTTGCTGCATTATAATGTGCCATTACCCAACTAACATTCACAGTATAATCATAATGACGCATGGCATTTTTCAAGTCCAAATTTTCTTGGTCATTTTTAGGTAAGGATTTGAATTTAGACCATAAATTAATGGTATTATACTCTTCCATAATTCTTAGAAACTCATCTTTATACCTTTCTTCAAATTGAGAGAGTAAAAAAGATTTCTTACCTGTTTTATGGTCTTTGCCTGCGGCTTGCCAATATAAGTGTTCAAAAGCATGCTCATAAGGTGTGTTTCTGTCTATAGTAGCTCTAAATCTATAATCTATTAAATTGATAATTTCTGTTGAGTAAAATTCTATCGTTCTATATTGAGCACTTTGAAATCCACTTGCAGGTGTTAAAGTGTCTCTAAATTTCATGTATTGTTCTTTTTCCATACCATCACCCATAATATTGAATGATGCAGAAAGCATATCAAAATATCTACTTATCCGCATTAAGCGAGAGACAAAAAAATCAGTTGTTATTGCCGGGTGGTGTGATACTTGTTGTATTTCCCAAAGGATCATTTTAAATATCAATTCATTAATTTGATGGTACATAATAAAAACCATCTCATCAGGTAAAACGGTACGCTGTACTTGTAAATTCAATAGAGCATCTGTTTGAATATAATCCCAATAAGTTATAGGTTTACTTTGTATCAATCCATCCAAATGGGTTTCTAAATCTTGACCGATGGCTTCGTATTTATTTTTTAAAAGCTCAATTCTTTGTTCAATATTCTTATTCATTTTCAATATTTTATTATACCAATATAATTCTTAATGGTGTTTATATTCAATTTTTAATATAGTTTTAGAATGTTCTGTAACCTTATATCTATCATCTAAACGATAATTAACAACCCAAACAATTGTATCTTCTGAACAGAGTACCCAAAGTGCTTCTTTTTGCAGTAAAGAAAGTTTTTCATCTTTAAAAAACTTGCTTAACTTCTTCTTTCCTTGCATCCCAAAAGGGTAAAAATAATCGCCATTTTTCCATTTACGAAGTACTAATGGCCATTTAATCTTGTTTTTATCCGCAGTGATAATATTTGAATGGTTAGAAACATTAATTCTTGTAGGTTCAGAAAATATCAGTTTAAAATCATCCCCTTCAAAAATTGGTTGTGCCTCATCAATATGAAATTCTAAATTTTCCTTTTGAAATGGAATTTTTGACAGTATAAGAAAATTCCTATCCTTAAGTAAACGATGCGTACCGCTAAATATCTGTTTACCGGATTGGGCATCTAATAAATTGTTTACATCGTTCCACTCAGTAAAGTTATATTTTTTTAAAATTTCATAGAGATATGCTTTAGGATGTTTCAACTTTTTAAGTTCAATAATACTTAATTTATAAGGGTCTTTTTGATCAGAAATTAAAACTTTTTGTTTTACCATTTCAACAGCATCATCAACCATTTGTTTTGTTTCTTTTAAATGATGAATTGTGCTATTAAAGGCATCCAAAAAATCTGGATTTACCTCTTTTAATGAAGGTATAACTTGATGCCTAATTTTATTTCTTAAGTAATTGGTTTGAGCATTACTAGTGTCTTCTCGCCAACTCAAGTTTTGGTCTTTTGCATATTGTTCAATTTGACTTCTATGAAAAGGCAATAAAGGTCTGATAATGTTATTATTCTTTACAGGAATGCCAGTCAACCCATCTAAACCAGTACCTCTACTGAGGTTTATAATAAAAGTCTCCAGATTGTCATCAGCATGATGTGCAGTAAATATATAATCTAAATTATTATCTTTTACAAGTATATTGAACCATTTATACCTTAACATTCTAGCTGCCAATTGAATGGATAATTTTTCTTGTTTTGCAACTATTTTGGTATCAAACTTTTTAGTATAAACAGGAATTTGAAGTTGTTTAGCCAAATCTTTAACAAAAGTTTCATCAAGATCTGCATCCTCCCCTCTTAATTGAAAATTACAATGGGCTAGTATAACATTATAATCCAGTTGAACCATTAAATGGGCTAACACAACACTGTCTAAACCACCTGAAATGGCAAGTAATACATTTTTATCCTTTACAAAAGGAAAGTTAGCGTATATATGTTGCGAAAATTGTACTAGCAAAATTTAGTCTTAAGATCTTAGCAAAAATAGTGTATTAAACTAAAAACCCTGATAAAATTTTATCAGGGTTTTTAGTTTAACTCAGATTATGTATTAGAACTTTGTTATGAACAATGAAAGCACAATAAATACTGGGATTTTCTTAATTTCAGCTTAGCACCGCTACGGTTAAATTAAAAAATAAAGCGAAGCGGCAGTAGTTGAAGTGATTTCAGGGTGTAATAGATTTTCTAATGCATAATCCGGGTTTAAATATAATTTGGCCGAATTAGTTCTGCACCAAGGGTTTATAATTTTTAATTTTTAATTCCGCCAACACATTTAAAGATTCTTCAATATAAATGTCCTTGCTCAAATTTTTATGCCAAATATCTCTTTTTTGTGCTAAAATAGAATCCGTTTTTAAGAGTGATTGTTCATAATCAGGTGAGGTAAAGTTCAAATTATTTTTATACTCATAAATTGATTTAAATTGTTCGCTCTCTTTCAATCTGCTTTCAATATCTTCTTTATACTTTTCATAATTTAAGTAAACCATAGTATCATCTTGGCCTTCTTTTAACCATTTGGCATTTTGTTCTATCAATCTGAATTGCTCGTTTTCTATGATTCTTTTTTTACTCTCATTCACCACCTCGTGAAAATTTTCATAACCATTCCAAGAAGTGTAGGTTGCGCTTTCAATTTTATCCCATGCCAATGGATTCTCTTCGTCACGTTCACCAATACTCATATAAGAATATTTATTTGGTAAAGAAATATCAGATGTTACTCCTTTAAGCTGTGTTGATCCTCCATTTATTCTATAAAATTTCTGAATGGTCATTTTTAATGCCCCTAAATCTTTATTGTATTTATAATAATTATTTAGTGGTAATAAATTCTGTACAGTACCTTTACCAAAGGTCTGTTTACTACCTATAATTACAGCTCTATTGTAATCTTGCATAGCTGCAGCAAAAATTTCTGATGCTGAAGCCGATAATTCATTGACTAGAATAACCAAGGGCTTATTCCATTGTATCATAATATCCTTATCTGAGCGTACTTTGGGTTTGCCGTCTTTATATCTAACTTGTACAATAGGTCCTTCTTCAATAAAAAGTCCGGCTATATCAATGGCTGTTTCTAAAGATCCGCCGCCATTATTTCGCAAATCTATAATTAAGCCTTCAACGTTTTCTTTATTTAATCTTTCAATTTCCAGAGCCATATCTGTAGCAGAATTTCTAAAATTCTTCTCGCTAAAATCTATATAGAACTTTGGCAAATTAATGATCCCGAATTTTCTATCTTCTTTATTAACAATACTGGTCTTGGCAAAAGTTTCTTCAATTTCAACAACATCTCTAATGATAGAAATTATTTGTGATGCTCCATCTATTTTTTTTACTGTAAGTCTTACTTCACTTCCTTTTTTACCTTTTATAAATTCAATAGCATCATCTAAACGCATACCTACAATGTCTAGAGGTTCGCCTTCTGCCTGAGCTACTTTCAATATTATATCTCCAACTTCTAAACTTCCTTCTCTCCAGGCCGGGCCTCCAGATATAAGTTCGTCTACTCTGGTATAATCACCTTTTTTTTGCAATCTTGCACCAATCCCTTCAATTTTACCTGCCATATCAATATCAAATTTCTTTTTTACTCTAGGAGCAAAATAAGAGGTATGAGGATCAAATTCTTGAGAAATACTATTTATAAAAACAGAAAATAAATCTTCATCATCCAAATCATCCTTAAAATCAAAAAACTCTTCCATACTTTTCAATGTAGCTTTTCTGGCTTCATCTTCAAGCTCTTTAAAAGTTTTCATTTTATAATTCTCATCTTCTTTTAATTTATCATTTTCAGCTTCTATTTTATCATGTAAACGTGATAAAGTAGTTAATTTTAATTGTTTTTGCCAATTGATTATCAGGTCAACTTCATTTTCCGGAAAAGCCCTATCGTCATATTTAACATCAAAAGTTTCGTCTTTATTAAAATCAAAAGGATGTTTTAAAATCTCTTTATAAAACCCTTTGGCTTCTTGTAAACGTTGTAAATATTTAGAAGTAACCACATTGTAAAAGGTAAGTTGCTCAGCCTTAATTTGATCGTCAATTTTATCCTTAAAAACTTCAAATCCCTTTAGGTCTTCTTGTGTGAAGAACCGTTTTGCAGGGTCTAAGCCTTCTACAAAATCATTAAAAACGGCATTAGAAAAATCATCATTTATATCTTGAGGTTGATAATGCCCTTGTGTCAAGGCATACCTAATTAATCCTATTAAGATTTTATCTTTTTCTGGATCTGATTTTTGTTTGATATTAAAGCTCAATAAAATACCTGCCAATAGAATTATTGGTAGTATAATTTTATAATTTGATTTCATAAATTTAATCATTTTTTTCATTAAATGTGCTACTATCAAGCCACTAAAATAGTGCCAATAATTTACTTTTTAGAGGTTTTAACAGTTTTTTTGTATATCCCTCTAAACGCTTCTTGCGTTTTTATATTCTTTTCATTAAAGATTTCCCAAACTTGAGTTATGGAGTCATCGGCATTTTTTGTCCATGTTATTTGGTTATAAAAGGTTCCTTTTTGCCCTTATATTGAATCGCTTTTTAATACCATTTTACCGTTAGCAAAATTACCTTTTAATACCAGGTTAAATCCAGAGTTATCAACCCAAATCTGATTCCAGGTATTGTTCTTTTTATTGTAATAATTAGTACTGATCCCTTTATTCTTACTGTAGATGTCCACTTTTCCAATAATAGACAATTATCGTATTGTTTTTCAATTGTATTGTGTCCTATTACTTTTCCGCTATTATCATACACTGTCTAGTCTCCAATCCAAAAATCAAATAAATTGTGAGATTCACTACAACATGAACATTGTTTTTCTTCTTGTTGTGCTACTAGATTTTGTGCAAAAAACATTATAAATAAAGGTATTATTACTTTTTTCATAATCAAAATGAACTGCTATTAAGCAATGGTAAAAAAATGTGTACACATAACCTCATAATAAAATGTTAAAGAAATGCATGACATCTTAAGGTAAAAAAACAGTAGTTTTGTATACCTAAGATATAAAATTAATATGAGCAAGAAACCTTTAATTTTAGTTTGCAACGATGATGGCATAACTGCACCTGGTATTAGAACGTTAATCTCTGTAATGAATGAAATTGGTGATGTAATTGTTGTAGCACCCAATAATCCACAAAGTGGTATGGGGCATGCCATTACCGTTAATACTACATTGAGGTGTAATCCAATTACTGTAGATGATGGCCCTCAATTAGAATATAGTTGTTCCGGCACTCCGGCGGATTGTGTCAAAATGGGAGTAAATGAAATTTTAAATAAAAAACCTGATTTATGTGTGTCTGGTATTAACCATGGTTCAAACGCATCTTTAAATGTAATTTATTCAGGTACCATGAGTGCTGCAGTTGAAGCCGGAATTGAAGGTATTCCTGCTGTTGGATTTTCTTTATTAGATTATAATTGGGATGCTAATTTTGATGCTTGTAAAAATTTCGTTAAGACGATTACCGAAAATATATTAAATAATAAATTACCTGAAGGCGTAGTACTTAATGTAAATATTCCCAATTTAAAAGAAACAGAAATTAAGGGAATAAAAGTTTGTAGGCAAGCCCATGGCAACTGGAAAGAAGATTTTGAAAAAAGAGTGAGCCCTCAAGGAGAAGATTATTACTGGTTAACCGGTAAATTTGTAAATCTTGACCATGGGGAGGATACTGATCTTTGGGCTTTAGAAAATGGATATGTTTCTGTTGTGCCTGTGCAGTTTGACATGACAGCTCATCATTATATTCAAAAATTAAATAGTTGGGGGCTATGATTACCAAAGAGATATTGATAGGATTTTTCATAGGATTGGCCGCCACAGCTGGTGGTTTTTATCTGTACGTTGAATATGCCTTAGCAGGTTCTTTTTTAGAAGCCCTCATTGTTTTAAATGAAAATGGACTCTATGGGCAAGTGTTAAGTATTGCGGCTATTCCTAATTTATTAGTATTCTTTGTTTTTATAAAAAAAAGAAAAGATTATAGAGCCAGAGGAGTACTCTTGGCTACGCTTGTGGTTGCATTTTTAATATTAATTGCACAATTTTAAAAAAAGTGAAATATTATATCATTGCCGGAGAAGCATCAGGAGACCTACATGCTGCTAATTTAATGAAAGCCTTACAAATGAAAGATAAAAAGGCTGAATTTAGATTCTGGGGTGGAGATTTAATGTTGCAAAGTAGTGAAAATGGCACATTAGTAAAGCATTATAAAGAGTTGGCTTTTATGGGGTTTTCTGAGGTGATTAGCAACCTTAGAACTATTTTAAATAATATCAAATTCTGTAAACAAGATCTTTTAGAGTATAAACCGGATATTTTAATTTTAGTAGACTATCCGGGGTTTAATTTGCGAATAGCAGAGTTTGCCAAAAAACAGCAGATCAAAGTACATTATTATATTTCACCTCAACTTTGGGCCTGGAAAGAAAATCGTATCAAGAAAATTAAACGCGATGTTGACCAGATGTATGTAATTTTACCTTTCGAAAAAGATTTTTACGAAACAAAACATCAATATCCTGTTCATTTTGTGGGTCATCCATTACTAGATGCTATTGACAATAGAAAAGGAATAACTGAAAAAGAATTTAGAAAAGAATATAATTTAAACAACAAACCCATAATTGCCTTATTACCGGGTAGTAGAAAACAAGAAATAAAAAAAATGCTTTCTGTAATGTTAAGGATGGTTGCTAAATTTAGAGATTATCAGTTCGTTATTGCCGGAGCACCAAGTCAGAAATATGAATTTTATCAACCTTTTATTAAAAATAGTGACGTGAAATTTGTTGCAAATAAAACTTATGATTTACTTTCTATGTCTTACGCTGCCTTAGTAACTTCTGGAACTGCAACGCTAGAAACTGCCTTGTTTAAAGTTCCGGAGGTGGTTTGTTATAAAGGTAGCACTATTTCTTATCACATTGGTAAACAATTGGTAGATATAAAATATATATCATTGGTGAATTTGATATTGGATAAAGAAGTGGTTACCGAGCTTATTCAGCATGAATTTAATGAAAAAAAATTAGTAAAAGAGCTCACTAAAATATTAGATGGTAAGCATAGAGAACAACTCTTTTTGGCCTATTATGAATTAGAAAAAAAATTAGGCGGTAAAGGTGCCAGTGAACAAACCGCAGCATTAATTGTAGGTAATTCATAGCCTACAAACATGTTATCACATTTAATTTTTACTTCCAAAGTAATGCTACTTCTCAATAACTATATGTAAAACAGAAATTATTATTTATTTTAACAAATATTTCTTTCTAAATAGAACGACTAAAACAATCATCCTTAAAAACATCCAAACCGTAAAAGCTATCCAAATGGCGTAAAGTTTTAGGCCATAATAATCGCCTATCCATAATACTGGAATAAAACCTAAAAAAGTAGCTATTAGCAAGGTGTTTCTAAGGATAACAGCTTCGGCTAAACCTTTAAATAATCCATCAAAAACAAAAGCAATGGCATTCAGCGGCTGCATCAATAATACTATCCAAAAAATAGCGTAAAATGCATCTAGCACAGCAGTGTCATCAGTAAAAATAGCCCCTAGAGGTATATAAAACACAAAGCATATGATTCCTAAAATAAAAGCAACAACAATGGCATATTTGCTCAAATCGATACTCAATTTCCACAAATTTTTATAATCTCTTTCCCCTGATAACCGCCCCGAAACAATATTCCCAACGCTTGCATATCCATCAATAAAAAAGGCAAAGAACAACCAAATTTGAAAAGCTATGGTTTGTGCTGCTATATACTGATTGCCATAAGTTGTAGCGTAAGAATTTGCAAAATAAATAGCAATATTTAAGGCAAATGCTCTGATAAATAAATTTAAACTCAATAAAAGTAACCGTTTGATTTCTTTGTTAAAAGGCCAATGAAACCGAAGGCTGAAGGGTGTTTTTTTTATCAATAAAACCAAAGCCATAGCAGCCATAACAGCTTGAGAAATTACACTGGCATAAGCGGCTCCTTCTATGTGTAGGCCAGGGACAATCCCTTCAATGCCAAATACTAAAATATAATCTAAGACAATATTCAATACCATACCTGTAATACTGATAATCATTGGCCAAAACGTATTTTGTAAGCCTCTAAAAACACCAAAGACAGAAAATGCGAATAGAGTTAACGGCAATCCGACAGCTCTAATTTTATAATAAGATGTTGCATAGTTCAATATAAGCCCTTCAGCATTATATATGCTGAAAATTGCTTCTGCAAAAAAGAATGTAATACTATATAATAACACACTCAGAATAATGTTAATAGTGATAATTTGTGCAGGCAATGACTTAATTTCAGTCAATCTGTTAGCTCCTAAATATTGTGCAATAATTGCCGAAATAGCCGATTTGGTTTGAGCTAAAATCCAAAATAAAGCCGATAAAAATGATCCGGCAATACCAACTGCCGCCAAGGCTTCTGTAGCATTGATATCTATATTACCAACAATAGCAGTATCTGTTATAGATAATAAAGGTTCGGCTATACCTGCTATTAATGCCGGTACAGCTAATTTGTTGATTTGTTTAAATGTTACTTTTGGTTTGGAATGCATGCTTTACTGCAACATATTTAAAGCAGCTAAGGTCGGAAATTACGTTAAACTGGAGTTGAACTAAGCTTTTTTTGTAATCAAATACAAATTATGTTAAACCTAAATTATGATTTAAAATTGAAAATGAATATGAAAGAAATCAAATTTCATAACGTTAATCACCACTAAAATGGGAAAGACCCCAAAAGACATGAGATCGCAGTTGGGGCCTTAAATTAAATAACTCTAAATTTAATTTTCTTTTAATAGTAATTTTTTGGGGTAAGCAATTGTTTAATACAATTGGGTTTTGCTTATAACAAATATAGTAGAGAAAAGTGTTCAATGTTGACAAAATAAACATAAGCATCTGTTTTCTTAATAAATGGTATGTTTTTGTCTATAAATGGTAATTTAACATCATCAGAAGCTTTAGCTGATTCTTATGGTTAACCCAAATTAGTTATATTTATATACTTGAAAATACTTAAATACATACCACTACAACTTCTTATATTTCAAATTATTGGTATTATTATAGGGTATTACTTGCAGATAAGTACGCTGGTGATCACTATATTTCTTTTGATTGGAATCATAATCCTTGCCATCCTCTACTTTCATTCACCTAAAAAGATTGTCCAACATCATTTTTTTACATATGCTGGTTTTCTGGTCTTTATCTTTATTGGGATGTCATCTATAAATTTTAAGAATCAGTTATCTAAAAATAGTCATTACACAAATTTTATAAGTCAGATTAAAAATAGCAACACCTTAATCATTGATGATATTCTAAAACCTAATCATTATTATAATAATTACATAGCCAAGGTTATCGATATTAATGGACATAAAACAATAGGAAAAGTTAAGCTCAATGTTTTAAAAGATAGTGCAAATAATACATTTACAATAGACGATAAAGTATTAGTTACTGAAAATTTTATACCCATTCGTAAATCGTTAAATCCGTTTGAGTTTAACTATAAAAATTATTTAACCAAACAGCAAGTTCACCGGCAGATTACGCTGAGAAATAATACATTCTTAGTTTTAAAAAAGGACAGAACCTCATTAAAAGGATTGGCTTTTAAGTTGAGAGCAAAAATTAACCTTTCTTTAGAAAAACATGGGTTTAAAGGTGATGAATTAGCTATAATTAATGCATTACTTTTGGGCCAACGTCAAGAGATTTCTAAAGAAATAATTCAAAATTATCAAAATGCCGGAGCCATCCATATACTAGCTGTTTCTGGCTTACATGTAGGTATTATATTATTATTGCTCAATTTTATATTAAAACCATTAGAAAAATTAAAAAACGGATTAGTAATCAAATTATTATTAGTTGTGCTTTTATTATGGGGCTTTGCATTTGTCGCCGGTATGTCAGCATCAGTCATTAGAGCAGTAAGTATGTTTACAGCTGTTGCTATTGCTTTAGCTACCAAAAATATTTCAAACACATATAAAACATTAATTATTTCTATTTTTTTCCTATTGCTATTGAATCCATATTACCTATTTGAAATTGGGTTTCAATTAAGCTATTTAGCCGTATTTTTTATTGTTTGGATTCAGCCACTCATTTACAATCTTTGGAAACCTAAACTAAAACTGATTGATTATTTCTGGCAATTATTTACGGTATCTATAGCCGCTCAATTAGGGGTTTTACCACTAAGCTTATATTATTTTCATCAATTTCCGGGTTTGTTTTTTGCTGCCAATTTAATAATTATCCCGTTTCTAGGTCTCATTTTAGGTTTGGGAATTATAGTTATTATATTATCGTTATTAGATATTCTTCCCGATATAATTGGCTATTTATACAAAGAAATTATCTTCCTCTTAAATTCAACTGTAGCATGGATAGCCAAACAAGAATCCTTTTTGTTTCAGGATATATCATTTGGAATTGTTACGGCAATATTGAGTTATCTTATGATAATCACATTTTTTAAGTGGATAGAAACTAAGCATCAACCCTATTTTAAATATATGCTTGTAGCCATACTTTTATTTCAATCTCATTTAATCATTGAAAAATATAAAAGTAGCAGCACTAATGAATTTGTTATTTTTAATACCTCCAGAAATACAATAATTGCAGAACGAAAAGGAAAAATGCTCAATATAAACCATAGTTTGGATAGTATTCATAAAAGTACTGCGTTAAAGGCATACAAAATAGGCACCCGTACCCAAATTAATAAGGTTGATAATAAGATAAAAAATGTATATGGTTCTCATTCTAAAAAACTGTTGGTAATAGATAGTTTAGGTGTGTTTTTCAACGATAAATTTTCACCGGAATTAATCCTCTTAAGAGATTCTCCTAATATAAATTTAGAGAGGTTGCTAAAATCATTACATCCTAAAGTTATTATTGCAGATGCATCCAATTATAAAAGTCATACCTTATTATGGCAAAAAACCTGTAAAAACTACAATATTCCTTTTCACTATACCGTTAGAGATGGAGCATTTATAGATAAAAGATAAGCCGTTAAACTCATGGTATTTTACTTATATTTGCGTTTTTAAAAACGAAAAATAATATGAAAATTATTGTCCCCATGGCAGGTATAGGTTCACGCCTAAGACCACACACATTAACTATTCCGAAACCATTAACTTTAATAGCAGGTAAACCAATTGTTCAACGTTTGGTTGAGGATATTGCGAAGGTGCTTAAACAGAATGTTGATGAAATAGCTTTTATTATAGGACCGACTTTCCCTGCAAATACTGAAAAAAAGTTATTAGATATCGCTAAAGATTTGGGTGCTAAAGGCATAGTTACTATTCAAGAAGAAGCATTAGGTACGGCACATGCCATTCAATGTGCCAAAGCATCGTTAAATGGCCCTTGTGTTGTTGCTTTTGCAGACACGCTTTTTAAAGCAGATTTTACGCTTAATGCAGATGCAGATGGAGCTATTTGGGTAAAAAAGGTTGATAACCCTAGTGCTTACGGTGTTATTAAATTAAAAGATGGCATTATTACTGATTTTGTTGAAAAACCTGTTGATTTTATTTCAGATCTAGCCATTATTGGTATCTATTACTTTAAAAAAGGTGAAATTTTACGTGATGAAATTCAGTATTTACTAGATAATGACATCAAAGAGAAAGGAGAGTATCAACTCACCAATGCCCTTGAAAATATGAAGCAAAAAGGTATGAAATTTGTGCCTGGCCAAGTAGATGAATGGATGGATTGTGGCAATAAAGAAATTACGGTTGAAACCAATGGTAGGGTACTACAATTTGCTCATGACGAAGGTCAAAATTTGGTCGATGATTCCGTAATTTTAGAGCATTCAGAAATTATTCAACCTTGTTATATTGGTGCAAATGTTAAGTTAATAAATGCTAAAGTTGGTCCAAATGTTTCTCTTGGCACAAATAGTGTAGTAGCTAATTCAACTATTAGTAATTCTTTAATACAGTCTAACACTAATATTAAGAATGCCCAACTAGAATTTGCCATGATAGGAAATTTTGTTAAGTATGACGGTAATTTTTCTTCTATAAGTATAGGAGATTATTCTGAAATGGTTTAAAACAAATATGATAAAAAGAGTTCAATATAGCATTGTTTTATGTTTTTTAAGTGTTTCTTTTATCGGGTTCACTCAAAAAGACTCTTTAGCAGATGCTTTTTTGGCTCAGAAAAACAATAAAGAAATTCAAGCAGAACAAAAAGAACTTAATTTTGAAGATTTCTTTTTTCAAGCATTACAATACAAAGCCATTGGAAGTTTTGATAAGGCCATAATTGCATTAGAAAATTGCCAAAATATTAAAACTGATGATAAAGCAGTAAATTTTGAATTTGGTAAAAACTATTATGAATTAAAAAAATATTTTGAAGCCGAGACTTTTACTAAAAAAGCATTGGATCAAGACATTGATAATTTATTTATTCAATTATTGTTAAGAAATATTTATAATGCACAAAACAACTATAAAGACGCTCTGGAAATTCAAAAGCGTATTGCGAATAAATATGGCGACTCAGAATTAGATTTGGTAAGTTTATATATTAAAAATAATCAGATAGACGATGCCAGACAAGTATTACTAGATTTAGAAAAAAAAGGTACTTTATCAGACAATTTAATACCTTTCAAGGAATCTTTATTAACAGGTGAGGTATCTACACCTATAATACCAACCAATAACAAACCTTTGGAAGATCAAACTGTTGATGAATTAAAAACGAGCTATAAAGCTGAAAAGACGTTTCAAATTTTAAAGCAGATTTTAAGCAAGTTAAACGCTAAAAAAAGATATTTAGAATTAGAAAAAGACAGTAAAGAGGGTTTGGAATTATTCCCAGCTCAACCTTTTGTTTATTTAATGAATGCAACAGCATTAAATTATACCAAACAATATAAAAAAGCTTTAACTATTTTAGAAAGTGGTATAGATTATATTGTTGATGATGCTTTGCTCAAAGCTGATTTTTACGAGCAAATGAGCTTAAGCTATAAAGGGTTGAATAATAATGTTGAAGCCTCAAAATATTATAAAAAAGCGATGGCCTTAGGTCAAAACAAATCATAAAATGATTATAAAAAAAATTACATATATCATCATTATAATGATGCTCGTATCTGCCTGTAAATCGACCAAAATTATGAATAAGGATATTGATTCGGGCTTATCTTCAAAAAGGGTTATAAAGAACCATTATACCAATGCTTTTGACAAACAAACTTTCAATGCAAAATTAAAAGTAAAATATAGTGGTAAAACAAATTTACCGAGTGTAACCGCATCATTAAGGGTAAAAAAGGACGAAACCATTTGGATCAGTTTATCTAAATTAGGCTTTCCGGTGGGAAAGATTTTAATAACACCAAAGAGGGTTAGTTATTACGAAAAAATTAATAGAACCTATTTTGAAGGCGACTTTGCTTTGTTAAGTAATTGGTTAGGCACAGAATTAGATTTTGAAAAAGTACAAAATCTATTACTCGGACAGGCGATTTTAGATCTGAAAAAAGAAAAATTTGATATAAAAATCGATCAAAAAAATTACTTGCTTAGGCCAAAAGCAGCTAATAATTTGTATGATATTTTATTTCTAATTAACCCCATCAATTTTAAAATTAACAGTCAACAAATTAAACAATTGGATGAAAATAATACTTTAATTATTACTTATAACAACTATACAACAATAGAAGATGAGGTATTTCCTAAGGAAATTTTTATTGCAGCTTCTGACACTAAAAACACCTCAACCATATCAATTGATTATAGAAATGTTGAATTTAATAATGCGGTAAGTTTTCCTTTTGTGATACCTAAAAATTATGAAAGAATTATATTAAAATAGGATTATTAACTTTGTTGAAATGTTATTTTATATAAAAATGTGGTTTAAGTAAAAAAAGATAGTTTTGTAATATGAAATTAAGAGTTATATTTTTTATTTTATTTTCTATTGTCTTCTCCTTCTCTTCAATAGGTCAATCTAAGAATCAATTAGAAAAAAAGAGAAAACAACTACAACAGGAAATTAAGGAAACACAAAATCTTCTTTTTAAATCTAAAAAAGAAGCTGAAACTTTACTTTCTGAGCTTGACGATTTAAATAAAATTATAAGTGTACGTTCTCGGTTAATCAGAACTATTCAGGCAGAGGCAGAAAAATTAGCCAATGAAATTGCTATCAACGAAAAAGAAATTACATCTCTTGAAAAAGAATTGACCATTCTAAAGCAAGATTATGCAGACATGGTGGTTAAATCGTACAAAAGCAAAAACAAGCAAAGTAGATTGATGTTCTTACTTTCTTCAGAAAATTTTACACAAGCCTACAAACGGATACAATATCTAAATCAATATGCTAATTATAGAAAACAGCAAGGAGAACGCATTAAATTTTCTACTAATAAATTGGGTGTATTAACCGATTCTTTACGAACTAAAGAAGATGAAAAAAGATTGTTATTAGGCTTACATGTTAAACAGAAAGATAGTGTTGATAAAGAAAAGAATTCTCAAGTAAAATTAGTTGGCAAAGTTAAGGCTAAGGAGCAAAAATATATTGCTGAGATAAAAAATAAACAAGCTGAAGAGCGAAAAATAGACAAAGCGATAGAACGATTAATTGCTGAAGCGATAAAAAAATCTAAAAAAGGGACAGGAAAAAAGTCCTCTTCAGGTTTTCATTTGACCCCTGAAGATAAAAATTTAGCCAGTAGTTTTGTTGCCAATAAAGGCAAATTACCTTGGCCGCTAAAAAAAGGGTTGGTGACCAGAAAGTATGGAACGCAACCACATCCTACACTAGCAGGAATAACTATGCAAAGTAGTGGAATACATATTGCTACAGAAAAAGGATCTAAAGCCAAATCGGTTTTTAAGGGTAAGGTTATGTCCATTCAATTGCAATCCGGTAGAAAAAAATTGGTATTAATTCAGCATGGTAATTATATAACAGCCTATAAGAATTTAGACAATGTAATGGTAAAATTAGGCGATCAAATTACTACCAATCAAGAAATTGGAACCATTCATACTGATGCTGTTACCGGAAAAACAATATTGATTTTTAGCTTATTTAAAGAAACCCAAAAACTAAATCCTGAACCTTGGATTGGAAAGATACTCTAGCTAGTAAAAAGAGCTCTTAGTTCATTAGCATCTACAGGTTTCATTTTACCTGATAATACCAAACTTAATTGTTTTCTACGCAAAGCTCCGTCATAGCGTTCTTGTTCTAATTCGGTTTCAGGTGCAATGGCGGGAACTTTAACTGGAGTTCCAGTTCTATCTACTGCCACAAACGTATAAATACCTTCGTTTACTTTGGTTTTTTGACCGCTTTCTCTATCTTCTGTCCAAACATCAGCATAGATCTCCATAGAAGAATTAAAAGCTCTAGATACTTTAGCTTCAACTATAACAACACTACCAACAGGTACGGCTTTATTAAAGGCAACATGATTTACAGACGCCGTAACCACTATTCTACTAGAATGCCTTTGTGCTGCAATACTGCAAGCTCTATCCATTCTAGCCAATAGTTCGCCACCAAATAAATTGTTTAAGGCATTGGTTTCTCCGGGTAAAACCATATCAGTTAAAATAGTCAATGAATCTTTTGGACTTTTGGTAGGCATTTTAAAATTGTTTATTGTTTCCTGCAAAGATAAATAAAAGAGGGTTTATAAAATGGAATTCAATTGCTATTTGGGCATTAATTTTATTATCCATTTATAGACAGTTAAAAACGGATAATTTTTATTTATAAATATCATACTTGTATCGGCTTTATTTAGAATTATTTTTACCTTTATTGGCATTACGCAGATAAACGTAATGTGAATATACTATTGTTGAGTACCAATTGTTGACCAAATATAAATGAAACTATTACTGATAATTTTAGGACATGTAATTTTAATTACCCAAACTACATTTGGACAAGATGCGATTTGTGAGACATGTGTTGAATATACTTTAGAACTAACCGAGGGTAAATTACTGGGAAGTAGTCTTCAGTTTGAAGGGTATGATATTTCTATGAACTTACCACCTGATTTTTCAAAAGACAGTTTAAGCATTAATTATTTATTTACAATTATTGGTAATAATGAAATTAGAGGAGATTTTATTTTTCCAAACGACAAAACAACTGAGATTAAATATTCATTGGTGTCATATAATGATACAACTACTATTTTTATGAAAACATCTAATGGTTGGTATCCTTGGGATAGACATAGAATTGTAAACAACAAATTAACCTTTTCATATGATTACTGGTATTGTCCTTCTGCAACAAAAATTGATTTAGAGATATTAGATTTATCCACTGATTATTTGAAAGATTCAACAACTTGGCACCAAAAAGATGATAGAAATTGCGATACGGATAAATTGAATAACATTTGGAGTTTGTTTTGTTCAATAAAAATTGCCTCTATTGAAAAAACAGGAGAGTATAATCATCGTGGAACAGTAATTCAAACAACAAGAAATGTAATTGATGAATTATATCCAAACCATGAATACGCCCATACTTTAATGGATTTTAATAATGATTCTTTGACTAGGATTGACGATATTAAAAGGATATTAACTATTGTAAAAGATAGAATTGAAAAGGAATTAAAAACGAATGAGTCCAATTGAATATCGAGCCCAATCTTCCTATCCCTCATGCTGGTTTTGTTATACACCCTCTAAATGTCATATATTTATACCTAAATTAATTGACTTGTACTAACATACGAGCTTAAACATTGTTGAACATTTGAAATGTACAGATTGATAACAATAGTTTTAGTCTTTTTTATAAGTTGAAAAGATAAAAAAGAGGTTAATAAAATAGTTAGAATTAGTCCAACAATAATTGAGTTTGATAAAAACTTGACTCCAACTATTAGTTATAAAGAATATTATTTTCACGATAAAGACACCTCTGAATTAAATCTCCAAAAAATAACTGAATTTTACACAAAAAATAAAATAGCAACTGAATCCCATTTTTTAACTTCTTCATCTACTGAAAAAGGTAAAAAGATATTTTGAACTTCCTAAAAAAAATCAATGGATTATTGATGGCGGAATAGAATTGCAGTTTCCATCTGCAGTTTATTGTTTAGGTTGGAGTCTAGATTACTATTTATTTATTTTTGAAAATAAAAAATTTGAGGAAATATACACCGAGAATAATTTTATTCAACTAAATGGAGGAAATATAAATAAACTCAAAAAAATGATAAAGAATACTATTGTAGAAGCCAAATATAAATGGATTGATTATGATGTCATTCTTGATTATACAATGGCAACTAAAAAAGAATCACGATTGGTGGAGTTAATAATCAAATTCAATTCTAATGATATTGTTGAAATTTCAAACTATCCATCCATTTAAGATGGTAATGGAAGAGTAGGTCGCTTAATAATTTCTTTATATTTAGTGGACAAAGAGGTTCTAAAAAAACCTATTCTATATTACAACAATCTCACCAGAGTTAGAGAAAAAGATGATTTAACTCAATGGTTTAAATTTTTCTTGGCAGGAGTTATAGAAATCGCTAAAAGTACCATAAGTACATTTGACAGTATTTTAAGGTTACAAAAAAAAGTTGAATTTAAAGTTGAAACATTAGGAAGTAGATCGCATAATGCACAACTTATTTTAAATCATTTCTTTTAAAGACCAATAATAGATGCCCAAGAGTAAAAGAACTAACAAATCTTTCCTCTCCCACAGTGTATAAACTAATCGATGATGTAGAAAAACTTGAAATACTAACTGAAATAACCGGAGCTAAAAGAGGAAAAATTTATTTGTTTAGAGAATATACAAAATTATTCAAATAAAATATTTTATTACAATAGCTCCTATAAAAAGCAATAGCCAAGTTCTTCAAAGCTAATATTTACCGGCTCGTGAGAGGATAAGTTTTTAATGAGTTCATATTCTTGTTTGGGATGTTTTGATAATGATACTTCTTTCATTTTTTCTCCTTTGCTTTCGATAATAAGATTACATTATCAGATCTGATGACCTATTGAAGGTCTTTCCAATAAATCTATACTATATTGTATTTTCCGGCTTCGCTTATGAAACACAAAGCATTCATGAACACCAAAAAAACTAAATTTTAAGTGAATAATTCAATACCAATGTATAACTTTGAATAGGCAGTAATTTATGTTTCCATATCTTTATTTTTTGATGATCTCTAAAGATACTCAATTACTGCTTTTCCATCGATGCTATGAAATTATAGCTATACTATTTGACAACTATGCATCATATAAAATAATAACAGTAATGAGAAATCTCCTTTTAGTTTTAATAATTGCAACATTCCAACTGTCAGCTTTTGCTCAAAACAGTTTAAAAATTAACGAACAAGGCTATTTTGAAATGCCTGGCCTCAATGTTACCGTTTTTAGCGACATATACCCAGATGGACATCAAACAGGGGTTACCATTATTCAGCATGGAGTTAGAACAGCAGCCAATGGTGATTTGCGGTTAGAAGAATCTCCAGGACAATGGTCTCCTGTCCCCAAAGGGGAAAAGTTAATAATAAACAAAGAATCAAATACTATTTCGCAAGTACTACAGTACCCCGATCCATCCAAAAATATGAAAGGTTTTAACCCTATAAAATACCCTGACTTTATTTTGAAATACAGTGTTTCTGTAACCCCTACTGAGGGAAGCTCATTTAAAATACAAGTACATTTAGACGCTCCTATTCCTAAAGAGTATTATGGAAAAATAGGGTTCAATTTCGAGTTATTTCCAGGAGGTTTATTTGGAAAATCTTATTTGATGGATAAGCAAGTGGGTTTATTTCCTATCCAACCAAATGGTCCATTAAACCCTAATAATCAAAAAATTGCATTACCTCTGGCAATAGGAAAAAAATTAACCGTTGCTCCTGAAGAAGACTTACAGCGACTTACAATAACTAGTGAAAACGAATTACAGCTTTGGGATGGCCGCACTAATCATAACAATGGTTGGTTTATTGTTCGTTCGCTAATACCAAAAGGGAAAACTGAGAATGCATTAGAATGGACGATCGCCCCTAATGTGGTAAAAGATTGGAAATACATTCCTGCCATCCATGTTTCACAAGTTGGCTACCACACTAATCAGAAAAAGAATGTATTAATAGAAACAGGCAAATCAACTAAAACATCTGAGGGTCTAAAATTATTCAGAATATCAGAAAACGGTAAAACGGAGGTAGAATCTAGTCAACCTGAGTTATGGGGTCAATTTTTACGTTATAACTATTTCGAATGGGATTTTAGCCATATCAAAGCTACTGGAGTTTATCAATTCTCTTATGCTGGAGTCGAATCGAATCCTTTTCAAATAAGTGATGTTATTTTCGAAAGACATGTTTGGCAACCAACTTTAGAATACTACTTACCTGTGCAAATGTGTCATATGCGTGTGAACGAGAAATACCGCGTTTGGCACGGGCACTGTCACCACGATGATGCGTTAATGGCTCCTGTAAACACTAACCACTTTGATGGTTATGTACAAGGGTCTTCTACCCTGACTTCTTTTCAACCTCTTGAAGGTGTTGAAGGCTTGAATAAAGGAGGCTGGCATGATGCTGGTGATTATGATTTGCGTGTAGAATCTCAAATTGGAACAGTCTGGAATCTGGCTCTAATGGTTGAAGAATTTGGATTGGATTATGATGCTACACTCATTGACCAAAAAAACCATCTTGTAGAGATACATACTCCAGATGGAAAATCTGATGCACTGCAACAAATTGAACATGGTTTGCTTAGTATATTAGCAGCTACTAGAACTATGGATAGGCTTTATAGAGGTATTATTTGCTCAGATATAAGACAATATACCCTTTTAGGAGACGCTTCGGTTATGACTGATAACATTCCCTATACAAAAACATCAGGCATGCCTATGGATGACCGATTAGTTTTTACAGAAGACAATCCTAACCGCGAATTATATGTTGTATCTGGTCTTGCTGCTGCAACACGTGTATTAAGAAAGTCTAACCCAGCTCTAAGTAAAGAGTGTCTAGATACCGCTTTAAAATTATATGGTAGAGCAAAAAATAAAGCAAACAACTCTTCAAAAATTAAAGCACTGGCCGAACTGATCATAACCACACAAGACAAAGTATTGCTTAAGGAATTGATTGCTCTGGAAAATGAAATTGTAAAAGACATTGATAGATCGGGATGGATAATTGGTCGTGTAATGCCTTATATAAAAGACAAAAGCTTTATTAAATCGGTTGATGCTGCTGTTCAAAAATATCAGAAGCATCTAAATGAAGCATCTAAAGAATCTCCGTTTGGAGTACCCTACAAACCAAATATTTGGGGAGCTGGCTGGACTATTCAACAGTTTGGAAAAGAACAATACTTCTTTCATAAAAGCTGGCCTGATTTAGCTACATCAGATTTTTTTATTAACGCATTCAATTTTGTATTAGGCGTTCACCCTGGAGAAAACACAATGTCGTTTATATCTGGAGTTGGTTCAAAATCGGCTACTGTGGCTTATGGTGTAAATAGAGCTGATTGGTCTTTTATACCGGGCGGTTCTATTTCAGGAACAGCATTAATTCGCCCCGACTTACCCGAATTAAAGATTTGGCCTTTCTTTTGGCAACAAACTGAATATGTAATGGGCGGTGGTGCTACCAACTATATGTTTCTTGCTTTGGCAGTAAAAGAACATTTTAAGGCTAAACAATGAAATTTCTCCCATTACTTTTCTTAGCTTCCATCCTACTTGTATTTGGTTGTTCTAAAATTAAGAAAGAACGTTTCAAGGCACATTACGCTAAAATTATTCCGAGCATAGATGGAAATGCAAATGATACCATATGGAATATGATTCCAGATTGGTACTCTAAACACCATATATGGGAAAATAATGTAGGATCTGAACCAGATTCATCAGATTTTTCGTGGAGATATAAGTTAGCCTGGGATGAAAACAAATTTTATGTCCTAGCAGAAATTACAGATAATATTATAAGTGATATGCACCCAACTCCTAAATATAATTATTGGGAGGATGATTGTTTTGAGGTTCTGTTTGACGAAGATAATTCTGGTGGAAATCACCAAAGTAACTACCAAGCTTTCATATATCATATCTCTATTTTGTATGATGTTGTTGACATTGATAATGAAGGAAATAGAGTATTACTTAATGATCATTTAAAAGTAAAAATGGACACACTAAACGGAACATCTATTTGGGAAGCTGCTTTCAGTGTATATAATAAAGATTATATCTCAACAAGTAAAAGTACTCCCGTAAAGTTGTATCAAGGGAAAATAATGGGTTGGGCAATGGCTTATTGTGATAATGATGGTAGTAAACAACGAGATCACTTTTTTGGCTCGAACCACATAAAAGGTGAAGATAAAAACCTGACATGGAAAACAGCAGATGTTTTTGGAGAAGTTGAATTAATAAAACATTAACGGGTATTTTGGTAAACTGATTATATATAATAAAAATAAACACATTAGTGTGTTAATGCAATTGTTGTGCATTTCAAAAAAAAGCGTTAAAAAAATTAAAGTATTAGAATTCGACAAAGATTATGATAATAACCTTAGCAAAATGGATAGTATTAGCGTTTGGAGTATTTATAATTTTTGTCGGAATTTTTATGCTATTTAGGCCAAAAAAAGTAAGAGCAACTTTACGAAAAGCTAGTAGTACTAATTTTATAAACTATACGGAAATAACAATCCGATTAATTCCGGCTGTGGCTCTGATATTATACTCGAATTTTTCCAAATTTCCAGAAGCGTTTAAAATTTTTGGGTGGATTATGGTCATCACCTCTTTGATACTTTATATTATTCCAAGAAAAATGCATCATAAATTTTCGATGACAAGTGCGGATATACTTAAACCAATCTATTTTCAATTGATTTCGCCCTTTGCTTTTCTATTTGGAGGATTAATTATTTATAATACGTTATAAATTTTTGATTAGAAAGACGTCATTGAAATGAAAAAAACCTTGCATGACAACTTTAATCGTTGCACAAGCACCTAAAAATGTATAACTAAATCTATTTAAGTCTCAAAACATATTGAAAATTTTTTGGTTAAATCATCTGCTTTAATAAATGTGGATTAGAAATCTTATTTAAATCCAAATTTGCTATTTTTAAGTCTAAAAAAAGGTTTCTGGTCAATCTCCCCTTGGCAATAATTATAAAAATCGTAACAAAAAATAAAGTTATTTTATTCTTTTTAGCTTTTGCTTCTATCTCATTATTTTGACAAGCTGAAAAGAAAAAGTTTGACGTTAAAATAGACAAAGCGGAGTTAAATCCATCAGCACTAATAAAAGAATCGTAACTTTTATCACCACATCAATTAATTTTATGATCTTTACCTTAAATTTCATTTCATGAAAAAATCTATATTATTAATCGCATTAATAGTTCTTTTATTGATTTTAGGATGTAATAGTAAATCTAAAAAAACGACCTCAACTGAACAGGAATTACCTCAAAATCCTATCATTCAAAAAATTGCAGAGTTAAAAGCTTCTGGTTATGAAATAGTTGATTACCATGCTCATTTAAAAGGAGGTTTAACTATGGAAGAATTGTTGAAACATTCTAAAAAGACAGGAATTGACTATGGTGTGGCTTTCAACGCAGGTGTGGGCTTTCCAATTACCAATGATTCTACTTTACTGGCCAACTATAATCAATATAAAGATTATCCCGTTTTAATGGCAATGCAAGCGGAAGGTAGAGAATGGGTAAATATGTTCTCAAAGGAAAATATTAGCACATTTGATTATGTTTTTACAGATGCTATGACTTGGACAGATACCAAGGGAAGAAGAATGCGTCTTTGGATGCCTGAAGAAGTATTTGTTGATGACAAAGATGATTTTATGGATCAGCTAGTTGGTAAAATTGTTGGTGTAATTGAAAATGAACCCATTGATCTGTATGTAAATGCTACGTTTTTACCTGACATTTTACAAGCCGAGTATGATGCATTGTGGACCAAAGATCGCATGGATAAAGTTATCAATGCTTCTGTAACCAATAATATAGCTATTGAGATCAATGCACGGTATAAGATTCCTTCTGCTACATTCATCAAAAGAGCAAAAGCTGCCGGAGTAAAATTTAGTATGGGTACAAATAATACGGGAAAAGAATTAGGCACCTTAGACTATGCCATTGAGATGATTGATGAGTGTGGACTAGAACCTGCAGATTTTTTTAAACCGGTAAAGAAAGAAGTCCAAAGAAAATAATTGATGATTTCAAAGGTCAGTTCGTTCCTATTTATCATTTAGAACCATCCCCATAACAATCGGGAGAAAGGAATGTGAGCATTGTGAATTCAGGCTAGTTAAATCTATGTTCATCAGTGTTGTCCCTAAATATTATTAATCATAATCATGTTACATTGTTAGATTTCTCAATCGTTCCGATATCTCAGAACTCCTACCTGCCGACGCTATGGTGTATCCATATCTTTTTATACTTTTTTTAGATCAGTTGTAAGCTCCTCCCTTTAGATATAGGCAGGTGGCCACGCTTTTTGGCGTGGACGGAGGGGTTGAAACCCAAACCAAAACTGCAATAAAAAATAAATAAAATTTATTCGTATTTTTAACCAAATTAATCATCTCTAAAACATAGTATACAATTTCTATAATATGGATTTATAGCCATTCAATCAACAACAATTATGAAAACAATGACTTGTAAACAATTAGGTGGGGCTTGTTCTAAAGAATTTAAAGCCAATACTTTTGAAGAAATGGCAGAAATGAGCAAAAAGCATGGTTTGGAAATGTTTCAAATAGGAGATAAAGAACATCTTAAAGCGATGGATAAAATGCAAGAACTAATGCAATCTCCTGAAAACATGAAAGCCTGGTTCGAAAATAAGAGACAAGAGTTTGAAGCTCTTCCTGAGGATAATTAAATAAGAACTTAACACCAGACAATGAAAAAACTAAAATTTCCAACTGCTCAAACCATATTATTAATTATTGCAGCCTTAGTAACACTATTAACGTGGTTTGTACCTGCTGGAAAATATGACAGTTTAACTTACAATAGTGCCACTAATTCATTAAATAAAATAAGTTTAGAGTCAATAACCTCATTGCCAGCAACACAAGAAACATTAGACAATTTACTTATTAAAATTCCCATAGAGAAGTTTACCAATGGAGATATTTATAAACCCATTAGCATACCAAACACCTACAAAAAATTAGAGGCTAAACCACAAGGTTTTGCAGCTTTTGTCCAATCTCCTATCAAAGGAATTATCGCTGCAGCAGATATTATTTTTCTAGTACTTATTATTGGTGGTTTAATAGGGATTATGAATTTAACCGGAGCTTTTGATGCCGGAATTTCTTGGCTGGCAAAAACGTTAAAAGGAAGAGAGTTTATCTTAATTATATTGGTGACAAGTTTAGTGGCTTTAGGAGGTACAACCTTTGGTTTGGCAGAAGAAACCATGGCATTTTATCCTATTTTAATTCCGGTTTTTCTCGCGGCAAAATATGATGCTATGGTTGGTCTGGCTAGTATTTTTATAGGGTCTTCATTAGGTAGTATGTGCTCTACTGTCAATCCTTTTTCAACTATTATTGCTTCTGACGCTGCCGGAATAAATTGGACTACCGGGCTCAACGGTAGGTTTATAATGCTAATAATTATTCTTATTATTTGTATCCTTTATATACTTCGTTATGCAAAACGAGTAAAAGTAGATCCTTCTAAGTCAATTATCTTTGATCAAAAAGAAGCTATTGAATCTATGTTCAAATTAACATCGTCAAATAACAGCATAAAACTCACCAATAGATTGCGTTTTATATTACTTATTTTTACAGCCTCCTTTATAGTGATGATTGTGGGTGTATCTATGTTAGATTGGTGGTTTGTAGAAATGACCGCAACATTTTTAGCGGGTGCCATTGTTATTGGTATAGTAGGGAAAATTAATGAATATGATTTTGTAGAAGCATTTTCAAAAGGTGCAGGAGAGCTATTGAGCGTTGCCTTTATTATTGGAATTGCCCGAGGTGTTTCTGTAATTATGGATGATGGACTAATAAGTGATACTATGTTATTTCATGCAAGTACCATAACAGAAGGTATGAACAAAGGTGTTTTTGCAAATGCTATGCTCTATATTTATGGTGGTTTATCATTTTTTATCCCTTCATCATCAGGTATGGCAGTATTGACTATGCCAATTATGTCTCCACTGGCAGATACGGTTGGTGTAGGTAGAGAAATTATTGTGAATACCTATCAATACGGTATGGGCTTATTCTTTTTTATCAATCCAACCGGTTTAATATTAGCATCACTTGCTATAGTAAAAATAGGTTTTAATAAGTGGTTGAAATTTATATTACCCTTGTTTATCATCCTATTATTAACCACAATGGTATTACTGACAATTTCTGTTTATCTATAATATTACAAAGGCACAAATAAATTTAAAAATGAACAATCAACTTTTCAACAACATCAAAGAAAAGGTAGAAATATCTGAACAAGATTTTCAGGATTTTATGCTCTTAACTAAAACTGTTACGGTCAAAAAAAATGATTTTTTTATAGATGAGGGAGATATTGCAAAATATATAGCTTTTATGAACTCCGGCGTGCTATATTCATATACTATTGATGATAAAGGAGATAAACATGTTGTTCAAATAGCCTTAGAAAATCATTGGATATCAGATTTGTTTAGTTTTTTATCTGAAGAACCTTCTAATTTTAATGTACAAGCCATTGATACTTCTGAAATTACTTTATTGAGCAGAGAAAATTTTGAACGAGCCTGTAACTCTATTCCCGCTTTTGAACGGTTTTTTAGGATTCTAATTCAGAATGCATATGTAAATTCACAAAGAAGAGTATCAAGAATTTATGGTAATTCAGCTGAAGAAAGATATTTGAAACTTATAAAATCAAATCCGAAAATTATTCAAACCGTACCTCAACATTATATAGCATCCTATCTAGGCATCAAACCACAGTCTTTAAGTAGAATTAGAAAAAATCTTTACCTCTAATCTTTCATAAGTCATATAAAAACTGAGCCATTTCTTTTGATTTGGCTTTTTTTTATTCATTTTTTCATTAGTTAACATAGGTGAATGTTCAACTTTAAAACTACCCGCATCTTTGCAGTGTAAATAATACATAAATCATTAAAACAATTTTAAAATGAAAAAAGTAATAACATTAGTATTCGTAACATTATTAAGTTTAACAACTTATGCACAATCATCAACTTGGGGTGTAGATGCAAGTCACTCAAAAGTAAATTTCTCAGTAAGTCATTTAGTGATCTCAGAGGTTGACGGAACATTCAAAACCTTTAGTGGAAGTCTTACATCAAACTCCGATGATTTTTCAGACGCCAAATTCAATTTTGAAATAGACGTTAACTCCATTAATACAGATAACGAAAAAAGAGATGGGCATTTAAAATCGGAGGATTTCTTTTATACAGAAAAACATTCCAAAATGACTTTTAAAGGTACTTCCTTTAAGAAAGTTAAAGGCAATACCTATCTTTTAAAAGGTAATTTGACAATGCGTGGCATTACTAAAAACATTGCATTAAATGTAAAATATGGAGGAACAGCCAATGACGGTTATGGCAATACAAAAGCAGGATTCATTATTACCGGAACTATTAATAGAATTGATTACGGAGTGGCGTGGAATGCAAAAACAGAACACGGTGGTTGGACTGTAGGTGAAGAAGTAAGCCTAGTAGTTAAGTTAGAATTTGTTAAACAATAATCTAATCATTCTTCTCAGCCTATTGATAATAAATATCAATAGGCTAATTGTATAAAACTAATAATAATGAATAGAAAGGCTTTTTTAAAAACCGCAGGACTAACTGCATTATCATTGCCGCTTATGAAACTCAATTCATTAAATAATTTGACAAATGAATTTAGCAGTACACCACAAATGCCTGCTTTATTTTTAGCACACGGACATCCTATAAATGCTATTTTGGACAATAGCTTTACAAAAAAATTAGGTGAAATAAGTAAGGATATTGAAAAACCCAATGCCATTATGGTAATTTCTGCCCATTGGGAAACTAAGGGAACTTATGTTTCTGTAAATCCTTTTCCAAATACCATTTACGATTTTGGCGGTTTTGACGAACGTTTATTTGATATAAAATATGAACCTAAAGGTCATCCGAAAATGGCTAAAGAAATCATTAATTTACATCATATTATTAAAGAAGATCATAAAATGGGACTAGATCATGGTGCCTGGACTGTTTTAAAATTTTTATATCCAAAAGCAGATATTCCGGTTTTTCAATTGTCAATAGATTATTCTCAAAGTCCTGAATACCATTTCGAATTGGCTAAACAATTAAAATCTATACGAAAGAAAGGTGTTCTAATTGTTGGTAGTGGAAATATTGTTCACAATCTTAACCGTTTAGACTGGAGCAATCAAAATGTAAAACCACATGATTGGGTCTTAGAATTTGATTTAAAAGTAAAACAAAAATTAGAAAAACTGCAGTTTAACGACTTAGTACAATATCAAACTATGGGGAAATCAGCCTTATTAAGTATCCCAACAAATGAGCATTACTTACCCATGTTATATATTCTTGGACTTTTAGAAAAAGGTGAAAAAGTAACACATTTATATGAAGCATACGAATTTGGTAGTTTAAGTATGCGAAGTTTTAAAATATCTTAATCTCAATTATTTTGACAATACAAGCAGTAAACCCATCTATAAAAAATTCATGTAAGTTTAATAAATCGGAAACTTTAGTTTTAAATTATCTCATTCGAAAACCCAAAGTAAAAATAAATAAACCTCCAGTATTAATCATGCTTCATGGTGTGGGTGCTAATGAAAAAGCATTATTTCCATTAACGAATAAAATTGACGATAAGTTTTTAATTATTTCTGCTCAAGCTCCCTATAAATATAGTGAAAATAGCTATGGCTGGTACAAAGTTGATTTCTCTACGGGCAAGCCTGTAATTGACCACTCACAAGCCGAAAAAAGTAGAATTATCCTCTTACAATTCATAAATCAAATAGTTGAAAAGTATAATTCAAATGCTGATAAAGTATATTTAATGGGTTTTAGCCAAGGTGCAATTATGGCTTTTCTGTGGCATTAACCAGACCTGATAAAGTCTCCGGAATAGCTTCTTTTAGTGGTAGAATTTTAGAAACAACCAAATCTAATATCAGTAAAAATTCAAAATTAAAGAATCTAAAAGTATATCTTTCGCATAGTATAAATAATAACGTATTACAATATACATATGCAGAAGCTAGTAAAAATCTATTGGATAGCTTGAATATAGAAACTTTATTCAAAACGGACAATTTTGGTCATACTTTACCTTAAAATAGTTTCAATTTATTTAGTCGGTGGTTAGAAGGATTTGAATAAAATCAAGGAATTAAAGTCCGGAATTAAACCCCAATCTACAAGTCTTGTATCAACAACCAAGCATCTTCAGATTCTGTACGTTTTATTCTATATAAATTATTAATGGCATCGTTTCTTTCGGTATAACTTTCATAAGAAACTTGTGTAAGACCCCATTTATTAATACCTAAAATTCTGGCTTTGTAACCATTGGCCATCAATTTATTTACCAAGCGTTGTGCATTTTCAGGATATCTAAACGCACCGGCAATCACATGATAAGGTTTTTTGTCTAAAGTAACATTTATATGAATAGATGGTATGGCTTCAGAAACTATAAAAGTTGCTTTTTCAATTTTAGTATCTCTTTGCTGCAGCTGCTGTTGGGTAGCCGCTATTTGTTGTTCTCTTAGGTGCTTCTGATAAATTGAATTTCCTCCCAATCCTAATAATGAAATTCCAACAACGAGTATAGCAGCATATTTTAAATAACTATTACTTTCTTTTTTCCTATTTGTAAGTATAATAGGTGCTTTTTCTTCAAGTTTTTCAACTTGTTTCATATAGGTTTCTCTCTTTATTTCAGGTTGTACAAAAGAGGATAATCCAAAAGCCTCTGTCAAGTAATTGACCTCTGTCTGTGGTTCAAAAATTATAGTATTATTAGCATCTAAAAAAAATTTACCAATACTATCAACCACTAAATTAGATTGTCTTAAGGTTTCATACCATTGATCAACTTCAAATTTTATAAAATTTAAAGCATGCTCAAAAGGTACTTGATCAACAGCCGCTATATAATTTGCCAATAAACCATCATTGTTTTTTAAATGACTATTAAAAGTAATGATCTTATGTGGAGGATAAAATGTTTTTGAATATGGGCTTATAATTGCTGATGCTGTATTGGTCACAAAACCTCCAAAACCCGGTATAATAACACATTCGTATCGATAAAGAAGATCACTTATGTAGTCGGAGAGTTTCAGTTGATTAAATTTTGGGGTTCTAATACTTAAGGAACAAAAGTAAAAAAAACTTTAGTTTAAATTTGCTTTACATTCTATTTTTATTAACAATTTTTGTACATTGAAAGCTTGTAAAAAACCACATTGAAAAACGAGGAACTACTTAACTTGCTAGCACTTATAAATGCAAATGGCATTGGAGATGTGATGGCAAAAAAATTGATATCGCATTGCGGTAGTGCTTCAGAAATATTTTCTGAAAAAAAACAAACACTTGCTAAGATTCCGGGAGTAGGTACAGCCATTACCTATGCCTTAAAAGATAAAACTATTTTTACACGGGCAGCACAAGAAATTGAATTTATAAATACCCATAATATTCAATATTCATATTTTCAAGATAGTGATTATCCTCAATACTTAAACCATTGCTTTGACGCTCCAATCCTCTTTTTTAAAAAAGGAAAAATTCATTTAAATAACCAAAAAATTATCAGTATAGTTGGCACCAGGCAAATGACCAGTTATGGAAAATCTGTTCTAGAAGATCTTATCTCAAATTTAAAAGTTTACAATCCTGTTATTGTAAGCGGCTTGGCCTATGGGGTTGATGCCTATGCCCATAAATTGGCTATTGAAAATCAATTGCAGACTATAGCAGTATTGGCTCATGGTTTAGATAGAATTTACCCTGCAATTCATAAAAAATATACCGATAAAATGATTAAAAATGGAGGTTTGATTACGGACTATTGGTCTAACACAAGACCCGACAAAGAAAATTTTGTAAAGAGAAATAGAATTGTAGCCGGAATTTCTCAAGCCACTATTGTTATTGAGTCTGCCGAGAAAGGGGGGTCATTAATTACGGCAGATATAGCCAATTCGTACAACAGAGATGTCTTTGCAATTCCCGGAAGAATTACTGATGCGTATAGCAGAGGATGTAATCAATTGATCAAAACCAATAAAGCAGCAGTACTCACTTCAGCTAAAGATATTGCTTATATCTTAAACTGGGAAAAAGATAATCTGAAAGAAAAATCTATTCAAAAACAACTTTTTGTAGAGCTTTCTGATCTTGAAAAAGGCGTTTATAATTACTTACTAAAGGAAGGAAAACAACAATTAGACTTGATCGCTTTACATTGTAATTTACCTGTTTTTAAAACCGCTACGCTATTATTAACCTTAGAATTAAAAGGTGTAATCAAACCATTACCGGGGAAAATTTTTGAAGCGATATAATTCGATTACAAATTTGCTTTAAAAAACGTGGCACTATAAATTTGAACCTCCTAAATGACCTCTTTTTCAATAAAATATTGGATTACAGCTTCTTTCATCAACACAGATTGTTCCCCTGCTTTTAAAAATGGTAATTCTTCTTTTATGGTATAATGCGGCCAGCCATCTTCATCAAAAAAATCAAATTCGTAATAGCCTAAAGGCTCTAACAATCTACAAATAGCAATATGCATTAAGTTTATTTTTTCGTCTTTTTTAAAAGTACGATAACCTTGACCTAATTCTTGAACACCAATTAAATAAACAATAGCATCTAAATCTACCGCTTCACCATCAGCAAATTGCAATGAAATTTTCGATTTCAACAATTCCCATTTCTTTTTTAGATCTAGATCTCTTGACATACACAATTTTTAAGCAAAGATAAGTATAGTTTTTACTTTTTTCTGTTTAAAACCCATCCTAATTCTATGTCAATTAAAGGAGAAACAAACCCATTACTTCCTGAGTTTTCAAAAGCATATCCCACTCCTAAATCTAAAGAAAGATTGAATCCGCTTCTATAGGTACGTTGAAAACCCCAAGTTGGACCTACAACAATAAGAGCTTGGTCATCATATCTGTCGCTCTTAAATAAAGGTTTTTGACTTTGAACTACAGCAATAAAAGAAATGTAATTGGCGAATTATTTAAAGTATTTTTACCTTTGCTTGTCCTTTTTTCAAAATTATAATAATACTTATATTGACTTTCTAAGAATGGAAAAAAAGAAACTTCTGTATCCCTATTAGAACCGCCAATAATGCTAAAACCCATGCCTACACCAAAAGTTATTGAAGTTTTGTCTGTTAAGCCTGCTTCATATTTTATACCTGGTACTAAAAAATTTAGTTTTAATTGATTTTTTTCGACTTTACCGTTTTGGGCATTTGCTAGTAGCGTAAAAATCATAAATACAAAAAGTAAGCTATTCTTCATCTGTAAATTGTTTTTAGAATTAGTCTTATAAGTTCACAATAATAATGCCATAAAAAATGACTTATTTAAATTACTTTTGTATCCTATTTACTAATCTACATAAATTATGTACGGAAATATCAAACAACATTTACAACAAGAAATTAAAAACATAAAAGACGCCGGATTATTTAAATCTGAGCGAATTATAACATCTTCACAAGATGCGGTCATAAAAATTTCAACAGGAGAAGAAGTCATCAATTTTTGTGCGAATAATTATTTGGGTTTATCCAACCACCCTGAAGTTATACAAGCCGCAAAAGACACTATGGATACGCACGGCTATGGCATGTCTTCTGTCCGTTTTATTTGTGGTACGCAAGACATTCACAAAGCATTAGAACAAAAAATTGCTAATTTTTATGGTTTTGAAGATACTATTTTATATGCGGCGGCATTTGATGCTAACGGAGGTGTGTTTGAGCCTTTATTAACTAGTGAAGATGCCATAATTTCTGATGCTTTAAATCATGCCTCTATTATAGATGGTGTACGTTTGTGTAAAGCGGCCAGATATCGTTATCAGAATAATGATATGGAGGAATTGGAAGCTCGATTAAAAGAAGCAAATGATGCCGGAGCAAGATTTAAAATTATAGTTACAGATGGTGTTTTTTCCATGGATGGGATTGTTGCTAGTCTTGACAAAATATGCGATTTGGCTGATAAATATGATGCCATGGTCATGGTAGATGAATGTCATGCTACCGGCTTTATTGGAAAAACCGGTAGAGGTACTCTAGAGCTAAAAAAAGTTTTAGACAGAGTTGATATAGTAACTGGTACATTAGGGAAAGCTTTAGGTGGGGCCATGGGAGGCTATACAACAGCTAAAAAAGAAATTATTGAAATTTTACGACAACGTTCCAGACCGTATTTATTTTCAAATTCACTCGCTCCAGCAATTGTTGGTGCTTCTTTAAAAGTATTTGAGATGCTACAAAATGATACATCTTTACGCGATAAACTGGAGTGGAATACTAATTATTTCCGTAAAGGGATGGAAAAAGCCGGATTTGATTTGGTAGGTGCAGATGCAGCTATTGTGCCGGTAATGTTATATGACGCAAAACTATCTCAAGATATGGCAAATGCCCTATTGCAAGAAGGTATTTATGTTATAGGATTCTTTTTTCCTGTTGTACCCAAGGAAAAGGCTCGGATTAGAGTTCAGCTATCTGCAGCACATACCAAAGAACATTTAGATAAAGCTGTTGAAGCTTTTATCAAGGTTGGAAAACAACTAAATGTAATTTGATTAAAATTCTTACCCTAATGGTAATTGTTGAGATAAGAGAAGGTGGATTTGATTCCTATAAAAAGGAATCTAAGGGGAAGCGTAAAAATAAATTCAAGTCGTCTTTAATTTTAATGTGTTTTAATTCAATAACTTTGCACTATGAGTATTATTAGAATTACCAAACATTTCGATTTTGAAACTGCACATGCCTTATATGGATATGATGGTAAATGCAAAAATATTCATGGACATAGTTATCAACTCTTTGTTACCGTAATTGGTACGCCCATAAACGATCCTAATCATGTAAAAAATGGAATGGTGCTAGATTTTGGCGATTTAAAACATATAGTAAAAACTGAAATTGTAGATGTTTTTGACCATGCAACTGTGTTGAATGAAAATTCTCCACATAAAGATTTAGCAGAAAAAATAAAATTACATTCACCAAAAGTTTTGTTGGTTGACTACCAACCTACAAGTGAAAATATGATAGTAGATTTTGCAAATAAAATCATGACTAAGTTGCCTAATTCCGTTACATTACACGCTCTAAAGCTCTATGAAACCACCAATTCTTATGCAGAGTGGTTTGCTTCAGACCAAGCACTTCCTGCTGACCTATCTTAAGAAAGGCAGCAATTTTCATCATCCATTTTAAATTTTAAATCTTAATTTTTAAATGCTTAAATCATTTTAACTATTTTTGAGGTCAAATAGCCTTAATGAATATCAATTTACCCCAATATAAAAAAATATACTTTGCTTCTGACCAACATTTTGGCATCCCAAACCACGAAAAAAGTTTAGTTCGAGAAAAGAAGTTTGTACAATGGTTGGACAGTATAAAACTAGATGCTGAAGCTATATTTTTACTAGGTGATTTATTTGACTGTTGGTTTGAATACAAATCGGTTGTTCCAAAAGGGTTTGTACGTGTCTTAGGCAAACTAGCCGAAATTAGAGACAGTGGAATAGCCATTCATTTTTTTGTAGGCAATCACGATTTGTGGATGTTAGATTACTTTGAAAAAGAATTGAATATTCCGATACATTACAGGCCTTTAGAATTTATTTCAAATAACAAAACTTTCCTTATTGGGCATGGTGATGGATTGGGTCCTGGCGACAAGGGTTATAAACGTATGAAAAAAGTATTTACCAATCCTTTTTCTAAATGGCTCTACAGATGGTTACATCCTGATTGGGGTATGCCTTTAGCACAATATTTTTCAACTAAAAACAAATTAATTTCCGGTGATGAAGATGTTGTGTTCTTAGGTGAAGAAAATGAATGGCTGGTACAATATGCCAAGAAAAAATTAGAAACAAAACACTATGATTATTTTGTGTTTGGCCATAGACATTTACCCATGGAAATTGAGGTTGGAGAGCAAAGTAAATATATCAATTTAGGCGACTGGATTTCATATTTTACCTATGGCGTTTTTGATGGTGAAAAAATGATGTTGAAAAAAAATAATTAAAGAATAATTCTCTCCGGTTAAGGGATAGTTGACTTTAACATAAGGTAAAACAAAAGGGTAAAATTTCAATAAATCCCATTAAACTCTAGGGCAAGCCCTGAATCTAGAAAAAGGAATCGACCCAAGGGTCAACATAGGTTTCACTAATAAAAATGCAAAATTATAATGGCTAAAACCAAAACAACTTTTTTCTGTCAAAACTGCGGTACACAATATGCCAAATGGGTAGGTAAATGTAATGCCTGTAATGAATGGAATACCATTGTTGAAGAAGTTATCCAAAAAGAAGAATCCCGAGGCTTCGGGAGAAATTGGAAACAAACATCAGTAATAAAAAAAGTTGCCAAACCACTTAAAATTAATGACATTGCCATTAATGAAGAAGACCGGATAGATACCAAAAATAATGAACTCAATAGTGTTTTAGGTGGTGGACTGGTAAAAGGATCAATAACTTTATTGGGTGGTGAACCCGGTATAGGTAAATCAACCTTAATTTTACAAATTGCATTAAGTATTGATAAAAAAGTGCTGTATGTTTCAGGTGAAGAAAGTCAATCGCAAATTAAAATGCGAGCAGAACGGTTAGAAAATACCAATGCTGAATGCTTAGTCTTAACCGAAACCAAAACCCAACACATTTTTAAAAATATAGAAGAGACACAACCTGACGTGGTAGTGATAGATTCTATTCAAACCTTACATACAGATTACATTGAGGCATCACCTGGAACCATTTCTCAAATTAGAGAAACTACGGCAGAACTCATAAAATTTGCTAAAGAAACATCCACGCCTGTCATTTTAATTGGTCATATTACCAAAGAAGGTGCCATTGCAGGACCTAAAATTTTAGAGCACATGGTAGATGTAGTGCTGCAATTTGAAGGAGATAGAAATCACACCTATCGAATTCTAAGGGCTCAAAAAAACCGTTTTGGCTCTACGGCCGAATTGGGAATTTATGAAATGTTAGGCAGCGGTTTGCGTGAGGTTGAAAACCCCTCAGAAATACTCATTTCAGAAAAAGACGAATCATTAAGTGGAACAGCTATTGCAGCTACTTTAGAGGGCATGCGGCCATTAATGATAGAAGTGCAAGCATTAGTAAGTACAGCAGTTTATGGCACACCCCAACGATCAACAACAGGTTATAATACCAAAAGATTGAATATGATATTAGCAGTATTAGAAAAAAGAGCTGGTTTTAGGCTTGGGGCTAAAGATGTATTTTTAAATATTGCCGGTGGTATTTCTGTAGATGATCCTGCTATGGATTTAGCAGTAGTAACCGCTATTTTATCATCTAATGAAGATGAAGCCATTCCTCAAGATTATTGTTTTGCTGCAGAAGTTGGTCTAGCGGGTGAAATAAGACCAGTAAACCGAATAGAACAGCGGATATTAGAAGCAGAAAAACTTGGGTTTCAAAAAATTATGATCTCCAAATACAATAAAATTCCCTCAAAAAAACACAAGATACAAGTACTAGTAGTTTCAAAAATTGAAGAAGTATTTAACACATTATTCTAAAACTTTATTTCAACTTTTTCTATGCCTAAAGCATGACTTAAATCATTTTATTTAGCAGTTTAATAGCTTAGTTTTGATGTTAACTTAACATTTCACGTCATGAAAAAGTCTGCTACACTATTACTATTATTGTTTTTTACTTCCATTACATTTGCTCAAAACAATGATATAAAAAAAATTGAAAAGATTGGAAAAGATCTTTATGAAGTAACCATTTATTATGAAAACGGAAACTTAATGCAACATGGTTTTCTTTCTAAAAATGACAAACTTCATGCACAATGGGAAAGTTTTGATGAAGATGGTAGCAAAAGATGTGTTGGCTTTTATAATAATGGCATTAAAGTAGGTACATGGTTTTATTGGAATAAAAACAAAGGAAAAAAAGTTACCTACGAAAATAACAAAATTGTTAATGTAGAAGAATTAGAAAGTACGGAGAATAAAATACTTAAAGAACAGGATCTTAAATCAGAGAATTGAATCTAACATAAAACTATTACTCGTTTTCCTCTTCAAACTCAGCACTCCATCCGTCATAATAACCGCCATAAGATCTAGAAAGTATATCTAATACTTTTGTCACCTCATTTATATAGGTAGGGTTTAGATTGTTTTCACGATAAATTTTTACTTCAAATGGATATTTATTGCCTTTTTTGAACTTTAGAGAGTCTACGTTGAAATTGATGGCTTTTACTTTATCAATGAACTTTTGTCTCCTTTTGTCTTTTTTAAAGGAGCTCCAATGTGTTACTTTTATTGTTTTTGATAGATCTTTCCCTTCATAAAACAGTTGGCTTAGATATTCTTGATTTGCGAAAAAATTATCAGAAATATCTTTAGGGTAGAGTACTTCTTCATAGTAATTCCATCTTTTATCTCCTCTTATAACAAGGTAGTTTCTAGTATTGCTGAAACTTTGCTGAATTAAGCCGTTTATTTTATTTCTAATATCTATGGTATCTTTAACGTAATACACGTCAAATCCGGCACATTGATAGGTAAGAATGCCTGCCAGTTTATTCTTAGTCATTTGGTTTAATAACCTAGCAATAGAATCTGAAAAGGCATAAATTTCATCTAATCCTTCGGCATTTGGTGCTCCGTTTTTAAAACACTTTTTTGTTTTAGTTCCTACCAATACAAGGTTTTTATAACTGGGTCTAGCAAGAACATATTTAAAATTTACATTAATTGCCATCAAGCCTTTTTCGGCTTCAGCCAGATAACTATCCCAGTCATCCTCTTGGGCATGAGTGATAAAAATTCCCATAAAGAAAACAAGCAGACTAAACTTAATAGAATAAATTGTATTTGACAAAATAAATAAGTTAATTTATATAATGAACATCAAAAATTATGCCCAATTACACAATGAAATCAACCTGATGAGGTCAATATAAAAATTCAAATAAACACTTAAAATATAATTTAACAATATAAACCCACACTACATATTAGAAAGGTTAATCAAAAAATCTAACAAATAATTATAGGTTAATTATATTTGATTTAGATAACAAAATTTACACAAAGCTATTATAATCTCTAATTAGGTATTTATATTCATCACTTATATCTTCAGCTTCATCTTGTGTAATTTTACCATCTCGTTTGTTTTTTCTTAACGCTCCTAAAAAATCATCTAATTGCTCATAATATGATTTATAAGACCTTTCTTTATCATGCTCTTTTAATAATTCAGGAGTCAAAACCCTATGTTCCTTAACGTTATTTTCTAATTCAGTATATTTAGAGTTTAATGCATTTATGTCAATATTTTCAGCATAAACTATATCTATAATTTCTTCAACCAAACTCAAATCTGCTTTTGAAGCAATAAGAACCTCCTTTAATGGATGATCTTTTAATAATTCTACTTCGGCCGCATCAGCCAAAGGTTTTATTATGTTATATGCCTCAGATCTTTGGTCGTAAAAACTAGTAATATTTTTTTCTATAATATCCACATAATCTTTTCCTTTTGCCCAATCATCATCCTTAAAATCTTCAAGATCATAATAATTTTTAAAATCTTTATAAGCTTTCTCTACTGCATCAAAAGATTCTGATGCTGATTTAACTTTACCCACCAACTCTTCTTTTATATCAGAAGGTAAAATATTACCTGGTTTTAATAATAATATTCCATCATTATCTTTATTAACATCTGGAATTATTCCTATAAAAGCCATGCTCATAAGCATTCTTGGCTTTCTTTTTTGAGTTACTATTGTTCTCATTTTTTCATAATCATTAGCAGCGGCATCAATTTTATTACCAGCTTCATTCATATAATCAATCATGGCATTATTATATGCAATAATGCTTCCTGCTTCATCAGTACTTGCAACACTTAACCCATCAACTGCATCTTTGGCTTTATCTCCCAATTTTCCGCAACTTATCAATAATGTTGTAACAATAAATAAAATTTTAAATTTCATAATTAAGATTTTGGTTTTTAAATTAATACTGTAAATGTAAATAAAGTTTAACTATATCATACCTCTTAAACAATTTTTATGTTCTACTTTTTTAGACAAACCACAGTTGCAGAGCAGTAATAAAAATCTACATTTCCTTGTAACTTCAATTTAATATAGATTTTTAAATATTTAAACAAAATCATTATAACGATCAACTAGGTAACCGTAACTACTTCTAATATCATTTGCTTCACTTTCGGTGATCTTATCATCCCTTTTGCTTTTTCGAATTTTACCTAATATTTCTTCTAACTGTTTATAAAATCTAGAATAAAAATCATTTTTTTTATGTTTTTTTAGTAAGTCAGGGGTTAAACCTTTGTTTTTTTTAAAATTAGCTTCTAACGCAATATATTTAGAGTTTAAAGCTCTCATATCAACTGTTTCTTGTAAATAAACCATGTTAACAATTTCTTCAACCAAACCTAGATCAGTTTTCGAAGCTATAATAGTTTCCTGTAACGGATGGTCTTCCAACAATTTTATTTCAGCCGCTATTGCCAATGGTTCTAATATTCCATACACTTTGGTTCTATTGGAATAATAACTTCTGATATTTTTTTCTAAATCTTCTGATATTTTTTTCCCTTCAGCCCAATCATCATCTTTAAAATTTTCACTATCTAAATACTTATTAAATGATTCATATGCTTTTTTAATATTCTCAAAAGATTCAGCAGTAGCTTTAATATTATTTACTAAACTATCTTTAACTTCACTAGGAATGTTACTATCTGGTTCTAATAATAATATTCCTTCTCTTTTTTTATGAATGTCCGGTGTAGGTCTCATAAAGACATCACCTCCTGTATAATATCCTTTAATTTCTTTTTTATTTACTATAGTTTTTATCTCAACAGCATCTTCAATAGCATCTTTTACCAAATCACTCGCTTCATTCAAATAATCTACTAAGAAATTGTTATAAGCAATAACACTTCCAACATCATTTACATTCTCGTTACTTTTTTCTGCTACTTCATCTTTGATTTTCTCGCCCAATTTTCCACAGCTAACCAATAATATAGTAGCAATAAATAATAGTTTAAACTTCATCATTTGAGATTTTTAGTTAGTGAATATTTATGTAAATATAAAAATTTGTATCTTGTTAAGCCATTTTAATTGCTATGATTAAAATTACGCTAACACTTATTTGCTTTTCAGTTTTTGCATTATTTAGTAATGCCCAATCAGATTATGGTATTGTCAAAGGCACTTTAATTGATTATAAAACTCAAAAACCACTAAGCAATGCTAATATTAGTGTACTTGGAACGCCACTAGAAGAGCTTACAGATGATAATGGAAAGTTCTCAATAACCGATATACCTATAGGAGATCATATCATTGAAATTAGCATAATGGATTATGAAACGCAACGCTATCCTGTTTCCATAGCAGATGATCAAGTTATAAATTTAGGCGTGTTTTATTTAATAAATGATTTTACCTATCTAGATGATGCTGGACAAATAGTTTGGCAAGAGCATACTTCATTTAATACCAACCCTTCATTTTTAGCCACTTCAAAAGATATTTTTTTAAAGCATGCGGCATTTGATTTTAGTCAGTCATTTTTTAGCATTCGGGGATATGACGCCAAACATACCCAAGTATTGTTTAATGGTGTATCAATGCATAATTTAAATGATGGAATACCTCAATGGAAGGCTTGGAGTGGACTAAATGATATCACTAGAAATAAAAATATATCTCTTGGCTTGTCATATAGCAACACTTCTTTTGGTAACCTTCTAGGTTCAACAAATATCAATACTAGGGCATCTAAAATGAGACCGGGATTAAGAATATCAAGCTCTATTTCTGATAAAAATTATACAGGTAGTACCATGGCAACCTATAATTCGGGGTGGCAAGAGAACGGATTGGCATACAGTATTTCAGCCTCGAGAAGGTGGGGAAATGAAGGTTATGTCGATGCCACTTTACACGATGCTTTTAGCATATTTGGGGCTGTAGAATATAAATTAAACTCTCAAAATAGTATCAATGCTACTGCACTCTATGCACCAAGTAGAAGTGGACAAACCACTGCAATTACTGAACGTGTTTTTAATGAATTTGGAAGTAAATATAACCCTTATTGGGGATGGCAAGAAGATGAAAAAAGAAATGCAAACATTAAGAAATTTGAAATGCCTATTTTTATGTTAAGTCATTTTTATAAAAATAATAGGTCTTCCTTAACCACAAATATCTCTTATCAATTCAGTTTGCAAAGCTCTAGTAGATTAGACTATAACGATGCTCCAAATCCTTATCCCAATTATTGGAAATATTTATCCACAATTCATGAAAATCCAAATATCAATTGGATAAACCTATATGAAACCAACCTAAATGGTATCAATATTCCCGATGGAGGAGCAGCACGCTATTTAATTTACAACAATCAAAAAGATGAAAAGATATTTACTTTAAATTCTATATTAAATACCAAACTTTATTTACATTTAGATTTAGATTTTGGACTAACCTACAAGGATTATAAATCTGATAATTATGCAAGTCCAAAAGATCTTTTAGGCTCTTTGTATTACTCTGATGTTAATCCGTTTAATTTGATCAATGGCAAACCGGCAAAAAATGATGTTTTAGGAAATGAAAATAAAATTGTAGGAGATCGTATTAAGTATAATTTTGATCTCAATGCCCATCAACTTGACTTTTTTACTCAAATAAAATGGCAATATGATAATATTGACTTTTTTATTGCAGGAAATTATACCAATACTGCCTACCAACGTAATGGAAAATTTTTAAACCAAGCTTTTGAAAATAACTCATTAGGTGATAGTGAAAAATTAGCTTTTAATACCATAGGAGTTAAAGGAGGTTTTAATTATATAATATCTCCTGTTCATCAAATTCAATGTTACGGAGCATATCTTACTAAGGCCCCTCTTATTCAAAATTCATTTATAAACTCAAGGGAAAACAATGTTGTTGTTCCTGATTTACACTCCGAAAAAATTACCTCTGCAGAAGTAAATTACCACTTCAATTCTGAAAAAATTACAAGTAGAATAACCACATATATTTCAGATTTTAAAGAAGGCACCACTGTCAATTCTTTTTTTGCTGAAACTGGTTCTGGTGCCGATTATTTTCAAGAAGTGGTTACAAGTATAGACAAAAGGCATTTAGGAGTAGAATTAGGTTTTAAATATCAATTCACACCAAGTTTTAACAGTTCAGCAGTTGTTGCTTTTGGCCAACATACTTACACCAATAATGCCAAAGTTGGTGTAAATTTTGATATTGCCGGCTTAAGCGAAGATATAATCAATAATACTGGTTTTGAGAATTTTGGAGATGCATTTATTAAAAATTATAAAGTAGCAAACGGGCCTCAACAAGTCTATGCTCTAGCCTTTGAATATAAAAACCCAAAATTTTGGTCAATTAACCTCTCCGGGAATTATTTTTCTAACGGTTATCTTGATATATCAACCATATCACGAACCAATAATTTTTTTAACAATCCTAACGATTTTGGACAACCATTTCAAGATATTGATCTTGATTTGGCTAGAAAATTATTACAACAAGAAAAGTTTGATCCTTATTTTCTGGTAAATCTTTCCGGAGGCAAATCTTGGCGGATAAAAAGTACAAATATTAAAATTGTAGCCAGTATTCATAATTTACTTGACAGCACCTATAAAACAGGTGGCTATGAGCAATCTCGTACGGCAAATTATGCAGCTTTATTGGCGGATACTACAAATGAAAGCAACGAGCGTAATTTTGGCCCTAAGTATTGGTATGGTTTCGGAAGAACCTATTTTATAAATCTTGCCTTTAGCTTTAATAATTACAAATAATATGAAACAATTTTGGCAAATTAAGGTATACAAGAAAATAATCAAAAGCAAACACGTTTTTTTGCTAAAGAAATAAAATTAAAACAGATGAGAACAACTACTAAATATTTATCTTCTATTTTTTTAATGATTAGTGTGTTCTATTCGTGTGTTCAAGATGATGATTACAATATTCCTGATATTAACAGTTGCAACGATGCATCAATACCTGTCACAAAATTCATTCAAGAAATTTATGACACTTCATCAAGCAATGTAATTCAATATACCGCATCAGATGTTATTGAAGCCTATGTAACTTCTAATGATCAGGCGGGTAATTTTTTTAAGACCTTACATTTTCAATCCTTAGATGGTTCAAGAGGTTTTAGCATTCCTGTTGATCTTACAGATTTATATACCATTTTTAATCCGGGAAGAAAAGTATACATTCAACTTCAAAATAGTTACACTCAGTTACATTTTGAAGGCTTAGAAATTGGTAATTATTTTCTTGACGATGCCACAGGCGAGGAATCTATTGGTAAAATTCCTGCTACAAATTTTAAAAATATACTTATTAAAACTTGCGAGGTTGTTGAAGAAGAGCAACTGGTCAATAAATTGGTCTTAAACGAAATAACTGATGCTCATTTAAATACCTTAATAGAATTAAAAGATGTACAATTTGAAGATGCTGCCTTAGGTAAAACTTTATATGATGCTAATAACGATGTAGGAGGAGCTACCAATTACGGTATTGAAGATATATCAAAGACCACAATTAAAATAAGAACCAGTGCTTTTACAAATTTTGGATCTACAGAAGTTCCTAGTGGAAATGGTACTATACGCGGTGTATTGACAAAGTTCAGAAATACCTATCAGCTATTACCAAGATCATTAGAAGATTTAAATTTAAACCAAGAAAGAAAACGTATTGGTTTTGCTGAAACTATAACCGGCACTCAAATTTCCATTGCTGAAATTAGAGCCATATTTCAAGGTACGGATACACAAATTTTAGATGATGTTTATATAGAAGGTGTAATTACCATGTCTGGGATAGACCAAAATAATATGACAGATAGAAATGCTTTTATTCAGGATCATTCCGGTGCTATTGCTTTGCGTTTTTCATCTTCAACTTCGGTCAAAAGGGGTTATCAAATAAAAGTTAATCTTAAAGATATTGTTTTAGGTAGTTTGAGGGGCTTATTACAAGCCAATATTACGCAATATAAAAATGTACTGTTTGTAGATGAAAATGTTGCTTTACCAGCTCCTGCTCTATTGACTGTATCAGAACTCAATTCTGGAAATTACGAAGCACAACTAATACAAATGGATGCTACTCAATTTGAAGAAGAATCAGGCACTTATAAAGGGAATCAGTCTTTGACAGATTGTTCAGATACGGTTTCGATATTAACATCAAGTGAAGCTTCTTTTGCCAATGATAATTATCCTACAGGAAACGGAAAAATTATTGGCATTGCTTCTAAATATGATCAGCCTGTACTATTAATTCGAGATACTAATGATACTTCTGAATTATCACAAACAAGATGTGAACCCATGGGCGATTTGACCAATCAACTTTTCTTTTCAGAATTAGCTGACCCAAATAATAATGCTAATGCCAGGTTTATAGAAATATATAATGCTAGTGGCAAAAATGTTGATCTCACGGGGTGGACAATCATAAGATATACCAATGACAATACTAATGCGACTTCCGCAATTGATTTAACGGGAAATGTTATGGCTGTTAATCAAGCATTTGTTATTGGAATTAATTCAGATGAATTTCAAACTGCTTATGGGTTTACACCTGATTTGGTTGGAGCTGCCAATGGTCCGGCCGGATCAAATGGAGATGATAATATAGCATTGATAGATCCTAATGGAACAGTCATAGATATATTTGGTGTAATTGGAGAAGATGGCTCTGGCACTAATCACGAATTTGAAGATGGAAGGGCTTGGAGAAATACCACTATTACTCAAGGCAATCCAGTTTATACTTTTAGTGAATGGCAAATATGGAATGATACCGGTGGAGCCGGAACCAACAATATACCTCAAAACGCTCCTGAGGATTTTACACCTGGTGTGAGATAAAATTATACTTTATGAAAATACCAAGAATTGTAAAAATAGCTAAAAGAAAACTCGTTGGACTCCAAATAGAAACTTCAATTTCTGAAAACAAAACCTTAGCTTTATGGCAAAAGTTTAAACCACAGGTAAAATCAATAACAAATAAAAAAACTACAGATTTTTATTCTATTCAGATGTATAATCATGATTTTGATATACAACAATTTTCTCCAACAACAAGATTTGAAAAATGGGCTGCTATTGAAGTTGAAAATTTTAAGAATATCCCTGACGGACTAGAAAAATTTACGCTTTCAACTGGAAAATATGCAGTCTTTATCCATAAAGGAACCCCAAAAGAATTTCATAAAACTGCGGCATATATTTATGGCATATGGCTCCCCAGCTCAACTTATCAACTAGACAACCGTCCACATTTTGAAATTATGTCTGAAAATTACAATCCAAATGACCCAAATGCTGAAGAAGAGGTCTGGATTCCTGTAAAGGAAAAAAATCAATGAATAAAGAACAAACACTATCTTTATTAAAAAACTTCTTTTTAAATTTGCCGCTTACAATTCATAATAAGAGAAAAAATTTATGGTACACACTTTTCATATCCCAGTAATGGGGCTTGGTTTTACGATGGACTCACCAATAAAAGTAGCAAAATATGGTATTGACTCTGTAATTTCTATTGCAGATGATGTATTAATTGAGCAAACGAGAGAAGCTTATTGTAAAAATTTAAAAATTCCTTTTGAAGCCATTACTAGAAAAATGGAAGATTTTCATGCCAATAGAATCACTACCTATTTAACGTGAGTTCGATATAACTACAAAGGTAAATATAGTTGATTAGTATCAACAAATTTGTTTTTCAGCGATGGTTTTTTATCCTTAAAATTATATGCGACCAATGCTGAGAATATATTGTTAAAATA
>Ga0209633_10000181_pt1 | contig 76081 bp, 72 predicted proteins | sample Cruoilmetagenom1_FD_187290 | JGI IMG/M metagenome (GOLD analysis project Ga0209633, IMG submission 187290) | Oil polluted marine microbial communities from Coal Oil Point, Santa Barbara, California, USA - Sample 1 (SPAdes) (version 2) | ecosystem: Environmental > Aquatic > Marine > Oil seeps ... | reverse complement strand
AACTAGTTCTTAGCCAGTATTAAAGTTTCTCTCTCTCAAAAAAAGTTAATTCATTTGACATATACATACTAATTATGATTAAGGATTATTTTATCATATTAGTGGTGCATTTAGTTTAGAATCTTTATTTAAGTTGTTATCATTGACATTTTGAGCACTTTGTAGTATTATATAACTGTTTAAATAACTTTTTAAATCAATTAATTTAACAGTTTTAACTATGAATCGAACTCAAAGAAGATTGTTTATGTGGTTTTTTATTTGTCTTTTTGCCTTAGTTGCTCCTACGGTTGTTTTATTTGCTCAAGGCTACCGATTCAATTTAGAAAATAATATTTTTATTCATAGTGGATCAATCACCGTTAAAAGTTGGCCGAAAGATACCGAAATCTTTATCGATGGAGAAAAACAAGAAAGTAAAAACTTAAACATAATCAACGGCTCCCGCACAATCAACGGTGTCAAACCCGGCAAATACAAATTAACCTGCTCCAAACCTGGCTATCTCAATTGGGAAAAAGAAATTGAAGTTCACTCCGGCATTTCAACCGAATTTTGGAACGTTTTACTATTTCCAGAAAAAACCGCTCCAGAAAATATTCCTTTTGACAGCAACGAAAAAATTGAACAAATTTTCTTATCGCCCAACAGCGACAAAGAATTAATTTTATTTTCAACCAGTGAAACTCAAAGAAAAATTCAACTTTTGAATATCGAAACGTCTGAATCAAAAATAATTTTTGAAACTGAAAAATTCAATTTTATACACAAAGAAGAAGGCTTGAATGTTGAATGGAACACCAATAACAAAAAATTAATCATACCTGTCTTGAATGAGGATGATCAAAAAAGCTATTTAATAATTGATCTCGACGAAGAAGAACCTAGTAAATTCACAATCTTAAATGATTTTTTTAAAAACGAAAACTTGCACCAAGTTCGTTGGATGTTCAACGAAGAAAATGAAATTACAGTGTTGACTAAAAAAAATAATCTGTTTTCGTTCGACTACAAAAAAGGCGAAGTTCAACTAATTGCCGAAGATGTCAGCGGTTTTGATTTCGCTGAATACAGTATTTATTTTACTCAATTACCCAATAATATTATTTGGAAAGTCAAACAGAATGATTTCAAAAATAAAAAACAAATCAGTAATGAACCCTTACTGATTAAAGAGAATGAATTATTCACTAAGATAACCGCCTATGATGAATATCGAATTTTTGTTAACACCTCCGTTAAAAGTTTCATATATAATGAAAATACTAAAAAAAATTTAATTTCAGTTCTTAAACCTAGTGAAAAAATATCTGAGGTGCAATTTTCTGATGATGGTAAAAAACTTTTATGTTGGAACGAACATGAAGTCTGGTACTATATGCTTAGAGATTGGGAAATTCAACCCAAGAGATATTTCGGCGATAAAATAACAATCACTCGTTCTTCTGAAATAATCAAAAACGTTCAGTGGATGGACAATTATGAAAACATAATTTTATCAACCAAAAATACTATTAAAACACTTGAAGTCGACCCCCGTAGTCGCACTAATTTAGCTGATTTAACAATCGTAAAAGAAACCATTCCAGAAAAAAATTTGCTATACAACAAAAATAATCAAACTTTATATTATTTAGATGATAACAAAATTTTCAGCTTACTAGTTGTTAACAATTCAGGATTTTTAGGATTCTAAACTATAAAGAATTAAAATAATTATAAAAAATCCATTGCGAAACAATGGATTTTTATATTTTAAAAATCAGACCAACCCTGCAAATTAATCGACAATAGCCAAAATATTTTTACTTTTTATAATAACAAATTTTTCTTTATCAATTTCGATTTCAACTCCTTCGTATTTTTCAAAAATAACTTCCGCTCCTGTTTTTATTTTAGAGCCAATCTCTTTATTGTCTCCAACTGAAATGACTTTCCCTTGCTGAGATTTTTCATTTTCAATTTTTCCAGGAAGAATAATCCCGCTTTTTGTCACTTTCTCCGCTTCCGCCAATTTAATTAAAATATTTTTTTCCAAAGGAATTATTTTTTTCATTGGTTTTCGTTTATTTATTATGAGCAATCTTGTCTAAAAAATTATATCAACTTACCAATCAACCGTCAAACAATCTAGATAAAAAGATTATTTGCATAATATTAAAGCCTCCAAACGGGAGGCTTTAATATAAAAAGAATTTTATTATTTTTCTGATTTTACTTCTTCTTTCTTTTTAGCAGGTTTTGAGTCTTCTTCTTCCTTTTCTTCGATTTTTTCTTCTACTCTTGGTTCTTCTTTTTTGTCAGATTGAAGAACTTCAGCTTTAACTTCTACTTTTTCACAATTCTTCAATTTTTTTAAAACTTCATTGTAACCTTTTTCATCAATAACTTCTTCTTCTTTGGGAACTCCTTTGACATCAACTTTTCTTTTCGTGCCTTTAATTACTCCTTTAGAAACAAACAAATTATGAACTGAGTCTGAACATTGAGCTCCAACACTAATCCAATGTTTAACTCGGTCTTCTTTCAAAGTTACTTTTTTATTATGAGGATTATAGCTTCCCAATGCCTCAAGAAATCTCCCTTTAACTGAAAAAGCTTTTTCCGCCACGACAATTTTATATTGAGCAAAATTTCTTTTTCCTATCCGTCGATATCGAATTACTAACATAAATGTATTTAATTAATCTTTTAAACAATTCCCTAACATTCTAAATCAAAAAGCCACTAAAGTCAATATTATCCCACTTTCAGAAAACAGACGACTTTATTCTTAATAATTTCGATCTTTTTAATACCCCTCAATCTCTTAGCCAAAACCAAATCTCCGAGTTAAATCAATTTTTTTATTAAATTTTTATTCTTTAACTAAATTCAAATTTTAAGGTTTTTTATAAGGAATATTTTTCCAGCTTTCATCTTGACGAACTATTAATTTTCCTCTTTTTTCAGGCTCAAACATTATTTCTTCTACTATTTTTTCCATCCGCATTCCCTGCGAACCTTTGACTAAAACAATATCTCCTTTTTTTAATTCTTTTTTAACAAAAAATCCAGCTTTTATCGGATTGTCGAAATGAACTGTCTTTCCTGAATTTAATTTTTTAGATTCTTCTTGAGTCCACTTCATTCGGTCCCCAACTGTCACTAATAAATCAAATTTTTTACTATTTATTAATTTACCTATTTTTCGATGAGCTTTTTCTTCTTGTATCCCTAATTCTAGCATATCCCCTAGCACAATCAATTTCCTTTTGGCCTCAACTTTATCCAAACTTTCTATCGCCATTTTAACACTATCCGGAGCACTATTATAAGAATCATCAATAATAAATGATTCATTTAAACCTTTCAATAATGCCATCCTACTCTGATAAAAATTGATACAATTGACGCTCTCAGCCATTTCCACTAAATTTAAATCAAAATATTTTCCAACTGCAAAAGCTGCTAAAACACCATATATACTCCCTTTGCTAATACTTTTTTCCAACCTAACTGGCAAAACTTTATCTTGATAGTTCAATTTAAAATTTATTCCATCAATTTTTTGAACTTTATGGTTCGCCTCAACTTTAAAAATAATATCAGTAGCTTTCATTTCGGCTTCTTCTTCCAACCCATAACCAATTGTATTAACCGAAAGTTTTTGTCCAATTTCTCGAACAGTTTTATTATCCCAATTATAAATCGCCATTCCTTTGTCAATCACATTTCTTAATAAATAGCCTTTCTCGGTCGCTAAAATTTGTTTAGTTTTAAAATTTTCCAAATGAGAGATCCCAATATCAGTCAAAACGCCAACGGTAATTGGAATAAAATCACAAAAATATTTGATATCCCCTGGCTTATCCGCTCCCATCTCTAAAATTAAAATTTCTGGGTAATTTTTATCAAAAAATAACGCTTGAAACCAATAATAAAATATTCCAAAAATCTGCAAAATCTTACCTCGATTATAATCTATCTGACAACCTAAAATCGTCAGCGTCACCCCAATTTCATTATTATAATTCTTAGCGCTACTTCTAGTTTTGAAATTCGAACTCAGCACTTTACTAATAGCCTCCTTAGCAGTAGTTTTCCCAACACTGCCAGTAATCGCAACCACTGTTGGTTTTCTTTTCCGCAAAACTGATTTTGCCATCAACTTTAACAATTTTTGAATAATTTTATTCTTCATTAAACTAGTGAGTTATTTTTAATTATCTTTTTCTTCATCTTTCTCATTTTCTTCTTTTTCATCTTCTTTCGAAATAAAATTTAAATAATTATGCGATTTTCTAAACTTTTCTAATTCACCCTTAGTGTAATCTTCTGTTGGTTTAATGCCATAATGTTCAAACAAAAACTTAGCCATTTCCCCAAAAACTGGTCCCGCTGTGCTTTCTGCCCATTCAACATCTTTTGGATCGTCAATCACAACCAGCATTACAAATTTAGGCTTATCAACTGGTCCAAAACCAGCAAAAGATCCAACGGTTGAACCCTCGATATACCCGCCTTTTTCTTTATCGGAAATCTGAGCCGTCCCTGTTTTCCCTGCCACTCGATAACCAGGCACTCCAGCTGATTTTCCATGCCCCTTAATAACATTACTTTCTAACATCAAACCGACTTTGTTTGAAGCATCTTGAGAAACCACCTTTCTAATAACCTCTCTCTCTATTTTCTTTTCATTTCCCTTGGAATCAATAATGGACTTCACAATTTTTGGCTTCACTAACTCTCCCCCATTAGCCAAAGTGCCATAAGCTGTTGCCAGCTGAATTGGTGTCACAGTTATTCCTTGTCCGAAAGAAGCAGTATAATATTCAATATCCCGATTCGTTTTTAAATTCGAAATATTACCGTTCAGCTCGCCAGTCAATTCAATTCCAGTCTTTTTACCAAATCCAAATTTCTCGACATAATCCAAAAACTTATCATTACCTAATTTTTGTTCAATGTAAATAACACCAGTATTAATCGACTTCTCAATTATCTCCGTCATCGTTTGCTCTCCGTAAACTTTTTCTTCTGAATTTTTAATAGTATATCCAGAAATTTGAACCTCTCCTCTATCAACATAGGTGCTATCGGCTTCAATCACCCCAGCATCCAAACCGGCCACCATCGTAAAAGCTTTAAAAACTGACCCACATTCATAAACATTAGCCAAACTAGAATTCATATAAAGACTAGGACTTTCAACCTCAGAAAAATTATTCAAATCGAAAGTTGGTTCCTGTGCCATAGCCAAAATATCTCCGCTATAGGGATCCAGAACAATAATTCGACCGCCTTCAGCCCGATGTTTTTCTATTGCATTTTTTAAAGTCAATTCCGCCTTAAACTGAATAGCATAATCTAAAGACAAAACCAAATCATTGCCGTTTTGAGCTGGGCTAATAAACCGCTCTCCAATTGAAATCCAACGACTTCCTGCATCTTTTTCTTGCTTCAGCCAACCCTTTTCCCCTAACAACAAATCATTGTAAGATTTTTCTACTCCATAAAGTCCACTTTTTTTATCATTTTTATAGCCTTCAAAACCCACCACTTGGGCTGCCAAAGAATTATTAGGATAATATCGCCAACTTTCACTTTCAAGCTGAATTCCTTCGTTGTCCAACTCTTTAATTTTAAACACTTCCTCCTCAGAAATTTTTCGTTTCAATGGTTCGTAGGCATCCCCCTTTTTCAATAATCTTGAATAAACCTTTTCTCGATCTAAATCTAGAATTTCGCTCACCTTATAAGAAAGCACTTCTGCACTTTCATCGTCAAGAATACTAGGCACCGCAAAAGCCGTAAACATCTCTTTGTTAGTGGCTACCGGCAATAAACCACTTCCTTCGCTTAAAAAAATCCCCCCTCGTTTAGGCTCCAAAGTTGATTGAAAAAAATGTTGTCTATCAGCCTGCTCTTTATAATAATCATAACTTTTAACCTGCAAAAAATATAATCTAAAAAAAACAATTCCGAATAAAGACAAGACCAAAAAAGAAAGAATATTAATTCTATTCTTAAAAGTTTTTTCTCGACTATCATTATTCTGCCCCTTTTCTTTAATATTATTGACCATAATGATTTCCGATAATAATTCTAGCCGTCAATTCGTTCAAAAGCTTTTTTATTTAGCCATCGCCATCGAATCGTCTTTTTTAATTTCAACAAAACTTACTTGTTCCGGATTAACCAAATTCAATCGTTCTCTTTCATTTTCAAAATGATAGCTAGATTTCAATTGAGCCACTTGAATTTCTAAAAATTTGTTTTGTTCTTTTAATTCTTCCAACATTTCTTCTGCAATATTAATCTCCTGACCCATAGTTGCCAATTGATTGATTTGAAAAAGATAGGCTAGACTAGAGACACCCACCATTAAAAATAAAACAAAAAAAGCTAATTTCAAACTGAAAAATTGACCAATATCTTGAGATTTTTTAACTTTGCTTTTATTAACATTAAAGCTCTCGTAATTTTTTATCAATAATGATTTTCTCATTGAAATTGATTTATTTTTAATTTTTATTTTTAATCCAAATTATCCGTTGGACGGAAACAAGAATTAAGTTTGAATACAATTTCGTAGTAAAATTTAAAATTTTTGAAGCACTGGCTATAATCAATGTAAGAAAATTTTTTTATAATATAGCCAAAAATTTTAGATTAAATAGAAAGGGTATTCAAATTTAATCCCGAAACAAAGAAATGTGCCAAACAATTAATTAATGGATACTTTTTCTGCCACTCGAAGCTTAGCGCTTCTTGACCTTGTATTTTCTTTTAGCTCTTTTTCCGACGGTCTAATTGGCTTTTGAGTAATTATTTTTAAATTCTTTTTTTGATTACAAACGCAGATCGGAAATTCCTTGGGACAAATACATCCCCCTGTATTTGCCCTAAAGAACTTTTTCACTATTCGATCTTCGAGGGAATGAAAACTTATCACTGCTACTCGACCTTCGTTATTTAAAACGCCCATTGCTTCTTTTAAAAAAACTTCCAAATTTTCCAATTCATTATTAACTGTAATTCGTAAAGCTTGAAAAACTTTCGTGGCTGGATTTATCCCTCTCCTTGATGTTGCATTACCAATTACTATCGTTTCCAGTTCCTTGGTTGTTTCAATTTTCTTTTCCTTCCGACTTTCAATTATTCTTTTCGCAATTTTTCGAGCACTAGGCTCTTCTCCGTAGCGAAAAAATATATCCACTAACGACTCCTCTTTCCAACTATTCACAACATGATATGCCGTTCTCGTCCCTTCTTGTCCCAATCTCATATCCAACGGAGCATCAATTTGAAAACTCATTCCATATTTTTTATTTTTGACTTGGTCTAACCGCCAACCTAAATCAGCAATTATTCCATCCACTTTATCAATCTTCAAATCTTTCAATATTTGCCGAAGATTAATAAAATTATCTTTCACTAAATGAACTTTCGGCCCTTTCGAATTATTTTTAATTCGTCCGTCTCTGACGGATTTTATCTTTTCTTCAAACTCATCCAAAGCTATCTGATCCAAATCAATTCCAACCAAAATTCCCGTTTCTCCAATTTTTTCCATCGCTAGCAAACTGTGTCCGCCTCCACCCAATGTCGCATCAATCACTGTCATTCCTGGCTTTAAATTCAAACTTTCCACCGTCTCCCTCAGTAAAACTGTTGTATGCATAAATTAATTTTGAATTTTAAATTTCGATTCAATTTTTAATGACTGAATATCTGAATTTTTAAACATTTATTATGAATTATCTGGGAATTAAACCTTTGAGCAAAATTCGAGGAAAAAACGAGCATTCGAATAAGGTGTATAAAAATACAGCGAATGAGAAACGGAGTTTTTGACAAAGAAATTTGCCAAATGTGAATTCCCGCCATTAGTAGATTCCTAATCGTCCAAGTTGCTCTGCAATCTTATCCTGATCTTTCTCCGCCCCCCTCTTATATTTATCCCAAACTCCTTCATCCCAAATTTCTAACCGATTATACAATCCCGCCACTGTCACTCCTTTTTTCAGCTTGGCATAATCTTTTAAATAATCCGGAACCACAATTCTTCCCTGCGAATCCAAATCCAAATCAATCGCTCCCGCCAACATCAATCGGACAAAACTTCGAGTTGATTTTTCTCCCACCGGCATATTTCCCAATTTCTCAGCAATTTTTTCCCACTCTTTCATTGGATAAACAAATAAGCATTGGTCAAGCCCCCGAGTGACCACTACCTTTCCTTTAAAATCACCCCGAAATTTAGAAGGCAACGCCAATCTCCTCTTGCTATCTATTGAATGTTTGTATTCGCCTATAAACATATTCTTTGCTCCTCCCCCTTTATAAAGGGAGATTGAGGGGGTTTTAAGTAATTAAATGTTCATTCTTTATTTGCAAAATTTTGAATTTTGAATTTTGAATTTTAAATCAATTTTTAATGTCTGAATATCTGAATTTTTAAACTTTCATTCAATTTTCAAATCGAACCTTCCAATCGAACCAAGACTTTTTTATTTAAGTACAGTTCGAGGAAAAATCCTTCTTTATTATTTTCCGTTTTTGCGTTACCAGAAATTTATTGTTTGAGTAAAATTAAAGGAAAATTCGAGGACCGAACAAAGTGTACTGAATAGGACAGCGAGAGAGTGACAGAAAATTTGACGAAGAAGTTTGCCAAACAAAGAATTTCTAATCTTTATATTTCCCCACTTTTCACCACCTGATACCATTTTAAACCACTCCCCTCTCCTTGTCAAACACTCTCCTCCCTTTCCCTAATTATTCTTTAAATCCCACTAAAAAAACAGCTTATTAATGCCGTTTCCTACTTCTTCTATCTAAAATAAAATATATTTTACAACCCCGACTCCACTGAGTTATCAACAATTTGTCAACAATCGTGACTCATCTTCTACTCTCAGAAAATCTCCGGAGATCGAACCTCTGTGAATACAGCGGTTCGACCTCAAGAGATTTTTACTACCGATCAACTTTGTCATTCCCCCTGCAGAATTTCCGCACCATAGCCCTGTCTACCAGTAGACAGCTTTAACGAAAGCAAGCTTGCTACGCCATAGCCTTAACGAAAACGGACGAGAATCCAACTACTAAATTTAACAAACTCAAAAAAAACAAGGAGCATTAGTGAATACTGCTAACCCCTTAGAACTGATCCTTTTTCAGATTGATTTTTTGATACATGAATTCATAAAAACCAGGTCTTCTTTTCCGCCATTGTGCAAGTCATAAAGACCTTCTTCAACACAAGAACGACCATTAAAAATTCGACCTTAATCAAGAAGTCCAAAGCGAGATTGATCTTGTCTTAAAACTTCTCCTGAACCAGAAAAAATTATAATAACCAAATAAAAATTGTTCCCGAACGGCATCACCAGATGTTTTTCACCAGGCTTTAAAACAAATCTTGTTTGATAATCCACTTAAAGAAAAACTTCCTCAAAAGTCTTTTTGTCTTTCATTTTAAACCCCTCCTTATCTAAAAATAGATTATTTTTCCGCCATATTAATGAGCGCCCCGAATAAAAAACCAATCCCCCCATTTTGGACAAAAAATTCCACTTTTTAAGCCAGCTTCAGTGACAAAAAGAAAAGCTTTTTCCCTTCCATGATTCTCCCCACAACGAAGACAAGTTCGACTTAACGAACCTTCTCCATAAAAAACATTTCCGGAATAAACACGTCTCAGTCTTCCTTCTGCCGGAAAAACCAAAGACTTACACACCAGACATTTATAAACTTCAAATTTTTCACCTCCCAAGCTGGCATCAGTCGAAATATTAACCAGATCTTTTTTGGTTAAAATTCCTCGATACATTCCCTGGTAATAACGTTTAGTTTTTTCATCCCATCCGCCACAAGAACATTGGGTTGGATTTTCAGGATCAACTTCAGGAATTCAAGAACAATTTCTTATTATTTTTTCCAATCCTTAAAAATTATTTTTTTGCCATCTCGCTGAATAATAATTTTTTGTCGTTCTCTGATTCCCAACTCATCTACAATCTCAGCTGGAATATTAATCGACAAATTTCTTGGCGACTATCTAAATCTCTTTTTTCGTTACGAAATTTTAAAATTTAAAACGAAAAAAATGAAGAATGAGAAGACATACGATAATACGTCGACGAATTCTGAATTTTTTGCAGCTTAAATTTTAAAATTGCAGTAAAATAAAGAGATTTAGATAGTCGTCTACCCTTGTCGAACTACTTTTCTAACATACTTTTTGCTTTTCATTTTTTTATTTTTAATTTTTATTTGATAAAAAACAGCCTTAATCTGTTTTTAATTCCAAAAACTTTTTAAATGCAGATCGAGGCTCTTTCATTAAATTATAATTTTCATAATCTTAAATTTTGATCCATTCAAATGAATCGTGTTCATGACTCAATCGAACCTCGCTATTATTTTCTTTCAACTTACATTCAAAGTAAATGCCAATAATTTGCCATTGTTCATCCTTAACAATTGGCTGCCACTCTTCAATTCCAAAAGGTTTTAGAATCTCGATTTCCAATCCCGTTTCTTCTTTCACCTCTCGAATCAAGGCTTCTTCTGGTTTTTCTCCTCGTTCCATTTTTCCGCCTGGAAACTCAAATTTTCCTGGATTTGTTCCAGTATCTTTATCCCTAGCTTCTTCTAAAATCAAAACCTTCCCATCCCTCACAATGAAAGCTTTCGTTGCCACAAACAATTTATCTGGAATTTTTTGATTCCATCCGCCTCTGGAGAATTCTTCATTAACTTGTTTTTTATCCATAAATATTATTTTTTAGTTCTTGATATTTATTTTCATCCAATAGCGCTTCATACATCACAAACTTAAAACCGATTGGGACGGTAAATCTGGGATCCCGACAAAGTTGAAGAAATTCATCAAAATCAAAAAATTTAATTTTAATTTTTTCTCCAGCATCTAAATTTTGCTTGGTAATTTTTTTGCAATTTCTTCCCACAAAAATCGTTTCAGGAAAAACTAATTTTGAATAGTCTCCATCTCCAAATTCTTCTATTTTTATTATTTCCTCAGCCTTATAGCCAGTTTCTTCTAGTAATTCTCTTTCAGCTGACTTAAAAACATCTTCATCTTTTTCCACCCGACCTCCAGGTAATGAAGGGAAAAGAGGTTTTCCAGGTTGCTCTTGATCTAAAACCAAAATCTTGTCATCCACTATAGCAATAACATCCACAGAAGGTTTTCGATATAACATTTCGAAAGTTTGATGCGACCCATCGAACATCTCCTGTTCCCAATGATGAACATCAAATAAAATCCCCTCAAAAACTTTTTTAGAATCTTTTGGTATCTTCATATTATTTTTTCAATAAAATTAAAATCAAACCAATCATTCGGTCTTTGTCCTTGGGATTACTTTCAGCAATCAACAAAGTTAAAGCAGTCAAAGCCGAAGGAGTTAAATTATTTGCATCCAACAAACTAGCTTTTTGCAAAAACCAAACAAAACTAAACGCTCCAGTTCTTTTATTACCATCATTGAAAACGTGATTTTTTACTACAAAGTATAAAAGATGGGCCACTTTTTCTTCCACGGTTAGATAAAGATCTTTCCCGCCAAAAGTTTGAAAAACATTTCCAACAATCCCAGCAAAATTTCCTGGATTTTTCTCCAATGCAAACAAATTACTAGCTTCTTTCTTTTTCATCAAGTTCGCCTTTAAATCCTTGACTGATTCTTCAAGCTCATCAGCTGTAAAATTAATCTTCTTTTTGCTCGCTCCTTTTTTTGGCAAACTAGATTTATCATAAGCATCCAATGAAATCCAAGTGTTAGCAAAAACCTCAACTAGATTCAAAGCTTCGCTACTTCCAACCAAATCACTGCCTTTTGATAATTTTTTAATAGACTCAATTGCTTCTAATAACTTAGCTTTATTATATTCTAAGCTATCTTTGTTTATTGCATAGCCTCGAACCAAATATTTTTTCAAAACTGAAGTTGACCAAATTCTAAATTTAATAGCTTTCTACGAATTTACTCTGTATCCAACAGAAATAATCATATCAAGATTATATAAATTCATCGTTCTTGTCTTGCCATCTCTAACAACCTGTTCTATTTTGGAACAGGTTGCTTTCTCTTCTAGTTCCTTAGTTTTATAAATATTTTGAACATGCTTAACAATAGCAGGACAATTGACATCAACAATAGTTGCTATTTGATGAGCATCAAGCCACAAGGTTTCTTTTTAAAAACGTACCTTTAAACCAACCTCTTTGGCAGAAGTTTTATAAATAACAACTTCTCCTTTATTAAATTAGTTTTTATTTTTATTCATAATATTTTTTTAAAATTAAATTGCAATGTGAATTGTAATTTAAACTCCTTGTGGCTTGTGCGTTTGAGTAAAGTTCGAGGAAAAGTTGAGTATTTTTTAGAAACGCACTGAATGGTGCGATGAGGAAAAAACAGGAATTTAGGCGTTAATCTTAAATACAATTTTGTTACAAGATTGAAAATTTTTAAAATAAATTATTCAAACAATTTTTACAGAGCTAACCCGTTAGCTCAAGAAAATTTTCGGATAATTTAGTTAAAAATTTTAAATCGCAGTAAAAAGAGTATTTGAAATTAATGCCAAACAAAGAAATTTGCCAAACACACGAGTCCGACTATCTCAAGCCTAATTGGCTTTTCAACTGAGCAGCTTCCTGCTTAGTCATTTGCCCCGCTTTAACCGATTCATTCAGTTGTTTTAAAATTTTATCTTTTTCTTTAAGAATATTTTGCGGATTCATCATTTTCCGCATTGCTTCTTCCCGTTTAGCTTGAGGCATTTTTTTGAAAAGTTTCAAAGCCCAACGTTCTTTTCTCGATAATTTTGAATCATCAAAATTTTCCAACATCGAATCCATCTTATCCATCATTCCATCTTTTTTTGAATCATCAACTTGATTATCATCCTTCTTCTTTTTAGCAAAATTAAAAAAACCCATCTTGATTTTTTAATATTTAAAAAATAATTTTCAATTTACAGTTTTCAATTTTCAATGAATTTTCAATGCTTTAATTTTCAATTTTCAAACTTTTTATGCAAACACAGTTCGCATTCATTGAAAATTTACTAATTGATTATTGATTGTAAATTGTAAATTGGTTTATTGTAAATTTTCTCTAATAGTCTCTCAACTTCTCCATCCCTTTCATCGACCGGATTTTCTCCAACGCCTTAGCCTCAATCTGTCTAATTCGCTCTCGAGTCACTCCAAATTCATTTCCTACTTCCTCTAAAGTATGCATTACTCCATCTTCCAAACCGAACCTAATTCGCAAAATCTTTTGTTCTCGCAAAGTCAATTGTTCCAAAACTTCATTTAAATGTTTTTTTAACAAAGTTCTTGAAGCAATTTGATTTGGCGCAATCGAGTCAGTGTCTTCCACAAAATCGCTCAAAACGCTATCACTATCATCCCCACCAATCGAAGTTTCAAGTGAAATAGTCTCTTGAGAAACTTTGATAATATGTCGCACTTTTTTCACTTCTAAGTTCATTTCAACTGCAATTTCTTCTGGCAAAGGCTCTCGTCCCAATTCCTGAACCAAACTTCTAACTACTTGAATGTATTTATTAATAGTTTCCACCATATGAACTGGAATTCTAATCGTCCTAGATTGATCAGCAATCGCTCGAGTCACCGCTTGTCTGATCCACCAAGTAGCATAGGTCGAAAACTTATAACCTCGCCTGTAATCAAATTTTTCCACCGCCCGAAAAAGACCAATATTCCCTTCTTGAATTAAATCCAAAAAAGAAAGGCTGTGACTTCTTCCAACATATTTCTTGGCGATTGAAACCACCAATCGAAGATTAGCTTCAGTCAATCTTTGTCTTGCCATCTGGTCACCTTTTTCAGTCGCCTTAGCCAAAGAAACTTCCTCATCTTGAGTTAACAAATTCACTTTTCCGATTTCCCTCAAATACATCTGAATAGAATCAGTATCCTTGAAATCAACTGTTTCTCGAACTTGACTTCCCGCCTCAGTCTTAGCTTTAGCCAAAGCTTCGGCTTTTTCAGCAGCTTTTTGAGAATAACCTTTTTTGGCTTCAGCTTTTTTCTTTTTGGCCTCTTCCTTTTTCTTATCTTCTTTGTCTTGAATTTCTTTTTCAATTTCGGCTTTAATAACATCTTCGGAAGAAAGAATTTTAACTCCAAATTTCTCTGCTCCATCATAAAAAATTTCTAATTCTTCGATATTTTTTTCAATATCTCCCAATTCATGCAAAATTTCATCTTCCGTCACGAAACCTCTCTGTTGCCCTCGCTTAATTAAATCTTCAATTTTTTTATTCTCAAACTTGGCCTCTCGACTTTTAGCTGGCTTTCTTTTTGAAGTTGTTTTTTTAGCTGGTTTTTCTGGTGGTTTTTCATTGGGATTTTTCTTGACTTTCGGCTCAACTGCTTTTAAAGAAATTTTCTTAACTTCTTTTTTGACCACTTTTTTCTTATTAGCGGGTTTTTCTACGCTATTTTTTTTGAATATTTTTTTAACCGCACTTTTAAAAGTCCCAGTTTTTTTGACCTCTTTCACCTTGTTAGAAACCTTGCTTGTTTTTGAACTACTAACTTTTTTCACCATATTATTATTTTAATTTTTCTAAATCTTTAGAAATTTTTGAAAATTCTTCCATCAAAATGTTCAAGCTCTCTTCGTCATTTTTTTCCTCAGCCATTTTTATATCCTTGATAATATTAGCCAAAAGTTCTTCTTTTCTGAATACTTTTATTTTTTCACAAGTCTCCTGCCAATCAAAACCTGAATCAATCTCATTTTCTTCTAATCCCTCTTTATTATAAGTATAATTAATTTGCGCTTCTAATTGACTAATTTTAGCAGAAATTTTCTTAGTTTTTCCTTCAAAAATTTTATTCCAAATAACTTGGTGCTCTTGATCTAATAAATCAATTTCAAAACTCTTAATTTGTTTTGTCAACTGTTTCTGATACAAAACAACCAACCCCAAGAGTCTTTCTTGCAATTGAATTATTTTCGACTTTTCAGTTGTAGTTCCTTCGTCATTTTGAGTAGTTGGTCTTTTCTGGTTTACCTTATCCTCTTTTATTTTAACTCGTTCCAATACTTCAGTCAATGTATCCTCCTCGATTTCAATAGCATCTGACAGTTTTCTAATCCAATAACTCTGTTCGATCAAATCAGAAATATCCTTAATAATATTTAATAATTTATGAGCAATGATTTTTTTGCCCTTTGGGTTTTCTTTATCATTTTTGCTGATAATGGTTGAGAAAAAATAGTCCATTACTTGCCGAGAATTTTTAATCGCCTTTTTCCAAGCCGGAACATCTTTAATCACCAAATCATTAACGTCCTTAAAACCATCTGGCAATAAAATGATTTCAACATCAATGTCCTCCGCCAAACACAGCTGAACACTTTTGGTGGCCGCTTTTTGTCCCGCTTCATCCATATCAAAACAAAGCTTAAAATTCTTAGTGTATCTTTTTAGAATATTAATTTGGTCAGGCGTCAAAGCTGTTCCCGAAACTGCTACTGTATTTTTCACTCCCGCACTAAAAGAAGAAACAACGTCCAAATTTCCCTCAACAATAATTACGTAATCTAACTTTTTTATTTCCATCTTCGCTTGGCTCAAACCATAAATTACTCGACTCTTATCATAAATTGGAGACTGCGAAGTATTAATATATTTAGCATTTTTTTCATCGCCCCCTGGCAATACTCGCGCTGAATAACCCACCACTCGGTCTAAAACATCAATCACTGGAAACATAATCCGATTGCGAAACCGATCATAATAATCAGCTTTCAATGCCCCAGAAGTTCCATCTTTTTGCACCATTAAGCCTGAACGAGCAATATCAACTAAATTATGATTTCGACTTAAAAGAAATTCTAACAAATTAGTCCAAGTATCTGGCGCAAAACCAATTCTGAATTCTTTAAACTGAGCTAATTTGATAGTTCGATCTTTCAAATATTTTTTAATTGGCTCAGCTTTGACTGATTTCTCAAATTGATATTGATAAAATTTAGCTGACACTTCCAAAATTTCATACAATTTTTGTTTTTGACTTTTTTCTTCTGGATTAATTTTCTGAAATTTTGGCAAATCCACTCCCGTTCGCTCCGCCAATCGCTCTAAGGCTTCCCGAAATTCCAGACCTTCAATCTCCATCAAAAAAGAAAAGATATCACCGCCTTTTTGACAGCCGAAACAATACCAAAAATTTCGCTCAACGTTTACCATAAAAGACGGGGTTTTTTCGTTGTGAAAAGGACATAAGGCCTTATAGTTTGTTCCAGATTTTTCCAACTTTAAATATTCTCCGATTAACTCTGAGACATTCAATCGCTCCTTAACTTGTTCAACAGCATCCGCCATAATTAAAGTTATTTCTTAGAATATTTAATATAACTTATATTGAGGCTTGAATCTAGTAAAAATAATTATCTCAATTATCCAAAGCTCAAATTGTTTCAAATTATTCAAATCAAATCTAAATGAAAAATTATTAAAATCCAAAATAATTTGGTTTTTGGTTTTGATTTTAAATTAATTTGAAATAATTTTAATTTTGACATTTTCAAACAATGTTTATCTGAATATTAAGCATTGAATGAATATTGGATATTGAATATTTTTAATCCTCTTTCGGTCGTTCAATCAGCTCCCGATTAGATTCAACCGCTTTTTTATCAGCAATTCTCAAAACATCTTTATCAATTTTACCTAGTTCTTTGCTAGCGTTATTATAGTGGTTAACAGTAGTTGACAAAGAGCCTCCAACTTTACCAAAAAAATCTTCATAGCCTTTCAAATGTCGCCCCAATTTCTCCACATTTTTTTGAATATGTTTAGCCGATTCTTCAATTTGCAAAGATCGTAAACCTTGCAAAACAGTTTGCAAATAAGCCAAAAATGAAGTTGGAGAAACAATCACCACGTGTTTTTCCTTAAAAGCATATTCAATCAAATCCCGAGAAACTGACTTGGCCATTCCAACCTTATTAATCAAAAGATCATAATAAATTGATTCAGACGGAATAAACATAAAAGCAAAATCAGTTGTTTTTTCTTTAGGTCGAATATATTTTGAAGTTTCATCAATTCGATTTTTTAAATCTTGTTTAAACTCTCTCCCAATTTTCTCTCGATCTTCCTTTCTACATTTCAAAAGCTGTTCATATTTTTCCAAAGAAAATTTAGAATCAACTGGAATCACTTTATCCTTAACAAAAATCGCCGCATCCACCGCTTCCCCATTTTTGAACCGATATTGCATTTGGAAATTATGCGGAGGCAAAACATTTTTCAAAGTTTCTTCCAAAAAATATTCCCCCAAGACCCCTCGCTGTTTCGGATTTCTCAAAATATCTTGCAAATCTTTGAGTTGTGAAGAAAAATTAACCACCTGCTTGTTGGTTTCATCCAATTTCGTCAACTTCTCCGTTACTTCTCGAATCGACTGATTGGAATGTTTAGCCATTTCATTGAATTGAGTATTGATTTGCTCAAATAAACTTCGGCTTTCTTTCGACAAACCTTTTGACATTTCTTGAAAAACTTGATTACTATCTTTCAATTGCCCTTTGGTTATTTTGTTTATTTCTGACAATTTATGGTCCATAATCTCCGACATTTGACCCATCCGTTGTTGCATCATCAACATCGATTTATCATCTGTTGAGCCTTTTCTTAAATCAGTCAGTTTCTGATTCAGCAAAAAAATCGTGCCACCAGCGAGGATTATTAGGATTAGTAGGAAGATTATTATTAAGATGTCCATGGTTTAGAATATTAATTTTGAATTTTAAATTTTAAATTTTGATTCAATTTTGAATGACTTAATTTTAAATCTTAAATCAAGCCACTGCAATTTAATTTTAATCTGTCATTCCCGCGCAGGCGGGAATCCAGCTAAATTTACAATTAATTTAAAATAATTTAGTTTTTACTTTTTATATCTTTCTATTTTTTTAAATTATACCCTAAAAAAGCTGGGGTTTCAAAAATTGAACCTAGATACTATTGACAAAAAACATTAAATATACCATGATCATATTTCAAATGAAAAAATAGTTAGTTCTTTTAAATAATTTTTTCATTTAATTCTCTAAATTTTTAGATTGTTAACTATTGAGGATATCAACTGTTAATTAATGTGATATTTTCAATAGTCGACAACTAAAAAAATTCCTCCCAGCATTTCGCTGAAAGGAAACAGCTTTAAGGAGAAAAAAATGAAAAAAGATGAAAAAAGTAAAGAAATGAAAAAAATGAAAAAAATTGAGATTGAACTCCTAATAGCCCAATTAGGAATAACGGCTTTATCGTTAGCCCTCGTGGTGCTAACGATTATTTCCTCCTGCGAATTCATTAGAATATCGCTTAACTCAGAAGTTGATTTTTCGATGAGAGACATTCTTTTCATCGGCTTCTGTCTTATTTTTGCTTTTTTGGGTATATTTTTAATAATAAATTTTTTCGCAAATATAATTGAGGCCATATTAATAAAAAAGAAATTTTCAGATTAAATCTCTGAAAATTTTAAAAAAAACCGACGCCAGAACTTTTGGCTGTTCGGTTTTTTATTTTGACTAAAAACAGCTTTGTTGAATTTTTGATTTTAAAAAAGGCTTATATTCTATTGACAATTATTTCCTTTTGTACCATAGTTATAAATTAGTAAAAATCAGCACCTTAATTTAAACTTATTTACGAAAAGGAGATTTCATGAAATCAACAAAAGAAGTGAGTAAGAAAATATTTTTTAGATTAGCAGTTTCAATCTTAATAACTTTAATCTCCATCCCAATAATTTTAGAGTTGAAACTCGATAAAATTCCGGGTTTTTTATGCGTCTTTTATTTTATTCTTTTTGTCGGACTATGGCTTTTAATAAAGTCAACAACTAAAAACCCAATCAAAGAAGAAGAAGAAGAAACTTAGTAAAACTTTCACTTTTTCAAAAAAACCGGCCCCAGAATTCTCTGGATCAGCCGGTTTTTTATTTTGCAAATTTTTGAATTTTAAAAATTAGAATTTGGTTCTTATTTAGAATTTGAGATTTTTAATTTTTAATTTGTTTGTTTCTTGTATCCTTGTATCTTGTATCTTTCAATCAAACCTTTGCTCCCGTCTCCTCCAAATCCTCCACTCTCTCCCATTCTTCATCCACTTTTCCTTGGATATCCTTAATTAACGCTTCTTTATTTTTACTTTTAAAAATATGTTTAAATCGTCCTTGAGTTTGCATAAATTCTTCAATTTTCAACCTGCTCTTTGGCCGATAGCTAATCTTATATTTGCCGTTAATAACTTCATACAACGGCCAAAAGCAAGTCTTCGTTCCTAGTTTAGCAATTTCGATAGTCTTCTTCGGCGAATGTTGCCATTGATTAGGACATGGTGAAAAAACTAAAATAAAAGATGGTCCTTTGGTTTCAAAGGCTTTTTTGACTTTAGCTTGAAAATCATCAATAAATCCAACGTTGGCTGTTGCAACATAATCAATATGATGTCCAGCCACAATTGTTGCCAAATCTTTTCTAATTACTTCTTTCCCAAAAGATTCCTTTCCAGCTGGAGTAGTTTCAGTCGAAGCACCAAAGGGCGTTCCACCACTTCTTTGATTACCAGTATTCATATAGGCTCCATTATCGTAGCAAACATAAAGAAAATCGTGTTTCCGCTCCAACGCTCCCGAAAGTGCTTGCAACCCAATATCATAAGTCCCTCCGTCGCCTCCGAAAGCCACAAATTTAACTGGCTTTTCAGTTTTTATTTTTCCTTTTTTCAACAAAGCTTTATAGGCCGTTTCCATTCCCGAAACGGTCGCTCCAGCATTTCCAAAAACACTATGGATATAAGGAACTTTCCAAGAAGTATTAGGATAAATAGTTGTTGTCACTTCCATGCAACCAGTGGCATTGGTCACGGCAATTGGATTGTCTGTGCCATTTAAAACTGTTCGAGCAATAATGCCAATTGGGCAACCGGCGCAAGTACCGGAAGTTGAAATTTTTTGTTTATTTTTTTTAATCATAATTAAACTATTATTAATATTAGTCTCATTCTCCGTTAAGACACAAGGAACAAGGGCACAAGAAATAAACAAACCTCAAATTAGAAATTAAAAATATCAAACTTTGAAAAACCGTAGGTTTTTTTAATTTGAGTTTTTTAATTTTTAATTTGTTTGTATCTTGCATCTTGTATCTTGTGTCCTTAAAAAGTTCTTCTTTTTAATAAAATTTTCTAATTACATTAAAAAATAAGGACTATCTTTTTTCCCCTCAAAAATTTCTTCAATTTGCCTTTCGTAGATGTCTCTCCCTCCCAATCCATAAATCACACTTTCTAATTCGGCGCCTAACGCCTTCTGAACTTCGCTAGCCAAAACCTGCTGAGATCCAAAAGTCATATTTCGATCCATCACCACTACTCGTTTAATTCTCTTTAAAGCTTTTTGAACTTCCCCATAAGGAAACGGTCTAAACAATCTGATTTTCAATAATCCAACTTTTTTTCCTTCCGCTCGCATTTTATCAACCACACTAGCAATCGTTCCACAAGTTGAACCCATTGCTACTATCACAGTTTCAGCATTTTCCGTTTCGCAAGCCTCAATCTGTTCATATTTTCTACCTGATAGTTCACCGAATTCTTTCGTAATTTCATTAAACTCAGCTCGAGCTTTTTCCATTGCATCATAAATTTGTTTTCGAAATTCAAAATAACTATCAGGCAAAGCAATCGCACCAAAAGTTTTAGGTTTTTCAAAATCCAAAAGATGTTGTTCTGGCTGATATTCTCCGATAAATTTATAGATCAATCCATCGGCCAATAGTTCCAAATTCTCCACACTATGCGAAAGAATAAACCCGTCCAAATTGACTGTCGCTGGCAATAAAACTTTTTCTGCCAATTTCAAAGCAATAAAAGTATTGTCATAGGCCTCTTGAGCATTTTCGGAAAAAATTTGAATCCAACCAGTATCTCGCATCGCCATTGCATCCGAATGATCACAATGGATATTCAAGGGTCCAGAAATCGCCCTGTTAGCTACCGCCATCACAATCGGCAATCGCATCGCCGAGGCCACTGGCAAAACTTCCATCATATACATAATTCCCTGAGAAGCTGAAGCAGTCATAGTTCTCGCTCCTGAGGCTGAAGCTCCAATACAAGCGCTCATCGCACTATGTTCTGATTCAACCTGAATCATTTCAGTATCAGCTTTTCCGTTGGCCACTTTCCGTGCCAAATACTCCACGATTGGAGTCTGCGGAGTAATCGGATAAACCGCCATCACATCTGGATTAATTTGAGTCATCGCTTCTCCAACTGCAAATCCGCCAGTCAACGCAACTTTTTTATTTTTATTTATCATATTTACTTTATAAACTTTTTAACTTTATAAACTTACACACTTCATCAAAACTCCCTACCACTTCATCCGCCAAATCTATCACATTTAATCGAACAACATTTTCAGTAAAAGCCAAGAAATGATCCGCCATTTCTTCTCTTCTAATTTCATAGTCCGTCCAACCATCCCCCATCGCAAAAACTTTTCCCTTCAAATTAAAAGCTTCAACTTGCTTGACTTTTCCCTGAGTTTTTGACAATAAATTAGTCGTCTTTTTTGACCATCTTGATGGCTTGAACAGGACAAGTTTCAGCACACAACTCGCATCCCTTACAATATCTCAAATCAACTATCGCTCTATTTTTTCCATTTACTTCTTCTATTCTGATTGCACCTTCTGGACAAAATTTTACGCACTGTCCGCAAGCAATACATTTCTCACTAACCTCTGGTTTGATTTCTGACCATTCACCAGTTGGCGGATAATTTTTTTCATCATTTTCAATTACACCACCTTGTTCTTGACCTTTGTTATTTTCATTTTTCATAAGCCACTTTAATTGCATTAATATTCTGATTAGTTTTCTCCGATCCTATTTTCTCCTGATATTTATTACGAAAAACTTTAACTAAGTTTTCCAATTCAACCGCCTCTGTCACTTTCGAAAATTTTCCTAATATCACAGTATTAGGACGATTTTCACCAACTACTTCTTTTGAAATCCCCGAAGCGTCAACTACTACTAAATTTCCTTTAAAATTAATTTCTTTCAAAATTGCTTCTTTAGTTTTGCAAGTATTAATTATCAAAGAAGAATCTTCACTTAAATTTTCAAATCCTTCAAAAATTTCCAATAAAGTTTCATCCAGAACCATAAAACAGTCTGGATTAGTAATCGGCTCTCTCGTTCTAATTGGCTTGTCAAAAATTCGAACAAAAGTCTTAACTGGCGCACCACTTCGCTCTGGACCAAATTCAGGATATGCCTGAACGAATTTCCTTTCCAACAAAGCCCCTTGAGCAATTATTTCCGCAGTCGTTTTAGCTCCTTGTCCTCCCCGACCATAAATTATTATTTCTAATATTTTCTTCATTTTTATTCTTAATTTTATTTTAATTGTTTTTTGACTATTTCGATTATATCATCTTTTTGAAAAATTCCATTAAGAAATTCATCGCCAACGAAAGAAGACGGTGTTCCAGCAATTCCGAACTGGTCTCCTTGTTCAATTGATTCTAAAATTAAATCTTTGCTACTTTCAAAGTTAACACATTCATCAAACTGTTTTTTATCTAAACCTATTTTCAATACATATTGATCAAAAATTTTGAAATCTTCAGCCTCGCTCCAATCAGCTTGATTAGCAAAAAGCAAGTCAGCCATTTCCTCAAATCGTCCTTGTTCATAAGCACATCTACCAACCAAAGCAGCGCTAATTGCTTGCCCTTGCAAATCTAACGGAAAATTTTTATAAACCATCACCAACTGCTCCCCGGTAAATTCAGTTCGAGCCTCTTTGGCTGCTTCATAAAAAATTTTAGAATAAGGACATTGAAAATCAAAAAATGTAACTAGTTTGACTTGGGCATTTTTATCTCCAATCACGATATCACCTTCTTTATCCTCTGGAATTTCTAAATATTTTCCCGCCGAAATTCCCAAAGCCGTTGAATTCAAAATCAATCCATCAGCTTTCCTGTCAAATATTTCTTGAACCTGCTCTTCTTGAAAAAAACTAGCTTCTTGAATTTTTTGATCAAAGACAAAAGATGGAATAGTTTTCAAGTCATATTTTTCAATTAACCTAGTCCCTTCAGCTGAATTTTCGAAAACTTTATTAATCACCATAGTCGGAATAAATTTTTTCATCCAAACTAAAATTTCATCAGCATTACAAGTTGGACAATCTTTTTCGTTCTCAATCACCAAAATATCGACCTTAATAGCTGGTTCATCATAAGCTACCCAAGTTTTATCTCCTAATTCAAACACATCTGCTCCCCTTAAAGCTCTTTCTGAATAACCACTTTTCATTAATAATTGTATTGTATCTACAAACAAACTTCCCACAGACAAACCAACAACAACGATAATAACAGAAATCAAGTTTTGAATTTTCTTATTAGTGTCTTTCTGACTTTCGATATCATCCAAGGTCATTCCGTTCTTAGATCTTTCAACTGTTTCTTGACTAGAAGTAATTTTTATTTTTTCATTTTTATTTTTTCTATTTTCTTTTCCCTCCTTATTTTTTTTAATCATTTTTTTGATTTAAAAATAAGGCTCTAATTAATTTCAATATTATTATTTCTATCTTTTATTTCTATTAGTTCCTTTTCAATTTTATCGTTTTTCAAAATTTCGGAATCATTATAACCGACAGTAATAGTTCTTGAGGCTTGCGATTTCAACATTATTCCAATCAAAAATCCTAAAATAAATAATGAAAATAACTTACATCGAGCTATCAAAATTTCATTTTTAAACAAATTTTTCCAAATTTTCTTTCTATTAAATCTCATATTATGACTATTAAAACCCTCCTTTTCTGTCATCAAATAATTCCCTCATAACATCTATAGAATATCATATTTAGAGAACTCTTACAATTAAGAACTGTTTCCAATCACAGTTTTACCTGTCTCGTCAAAGCTCTAGCATCGGTAAGTGACGAAATTTTCTAATTTTGAGGTAATTTTTTTAAAATTTTAGTAGGAGCAATAATTAAAGGTAAACTCTTGAGCCAAAAGTAGAAAATCGCAGTAAAAAGGGTGATTGGAAACAGTCCCAATTAACTTCCTTTGATAATATTTTTTTATTTGGTATACTAAATATACTACATTTCAAAAAATAAAAAAGAAATATTCATTACTAAACTTATTAACGAAAACTCCAATAAATATGATGCGAAAACTTTTTTTAATTTTTCCAGCTTTATCACTAGCTTTATCGATAAATCATCTAATCTTTTGGAGACTTTTCGAATCATTACTTTGGCTTTTAGCAACAATTTTAATCGCTTTGATTTTTTTCCCACTAGCCTTCAAAGCCCACGAAAAAGATGTTCCAGTTTATCAAGTTTTTGCTCCCATCCCCTTAATCCCAATTTTTTTCTCCATTTTTGCTGTTATGGATTTTCGTCAAATCAAAATTTTGACTGATCCTCAAGCTATTATTTATGGAATATTTACCGGCATTTTGACCTTAGTAGTAGTAATGTTAATAATCGGACCTAATAAATATTAATTTTAACAACAATATAGTTTATCAGGAATTTTTTCATCACTTTTTCCGCCAAAAGGATTGCCATCCTTTTTTATTTTACCCAACATTTCTTTATTAGCCGAACTTTGGATCCTTTTTAATTCTTGTTCCTCTCTAATTTGTCTCACCATCTCTGACAAAGCAATTTTCATCGGACAATTTCGATAACAAGAATCACAAAGATTGCAATTATGACTTCCAACTTGCTGTGCTTGCTTCAAGCCTTTTTGCACCGCTTCAAAAACGATTCCTTTCGATCCGATATAACCATCGTTTCCATATTGACTACCTTTTTGGTTGTAGACCGGACAAAAATTAATACAAGATCCGCAGTTAATGCATCTGAGAATATCACCGAAGCCTCGTTTAATCATTTCTCGTCGACCATTATCCACTAAAATTATATGAACTTCTTGTGCTCCTTGAGCGCCTTCTACTAATTGATTTTCAATATCGGCCGTTTTTGAAGGTCCAGAAATAATTGAAATATATTGAGTAATGTCTTGTCCCGTTCCAAAAATCGCCGCCGTTTGACAAAGTTTCACTGCATCTTCAACTGATTCAGTAATTTTATCAATGCCACAAAGCACAATATGTTTTTTAGGAAGTCTTGAAACCAATGAAATATTCCCTTCGTTTTCCAATAAAATCACCTGTCCTGCTTGAGTGAAAAAATTAGCACCCGTCACTCCCACCTCAGCTCTCAAAATTTTCTCTCGAATTTTTTGACAAAGATAATGAGTTAATTTTTCCGGATCAGCTTCGATGTCTTCCTTGTAAATTTGTTTAATTTTTTCAACAATCATTTCGGCCGTGATGTGAATTGCCGGCAAAACAAAATGCTCGTCCGTTTCTTTAAACATTTTCACAATGAAATCACCCAAATCAGTTTCGCTCCAATCAAATTTTTCAGCCACTTTTTTAATTTCGATTTCTCGCCCAGTATTAGTTTTAGAAGAACTGATTTTTTTATTTTTCCCAATAATTTTATTCAAAAAATTCCGCGCCTCTTTGGCGTCCATCGCTTCATAAACTTTAAATCCTCGTTTCTTAAAATTTTCTTTAGCCATTTTTAAATTTTTTTCAAAATCTTCAAACGGTTTTTTTCGAATCGCTGTCATTTTTTCTTTATATTGATTTTCTTCAATATTTTGACTTTTAAAAAATTTCTGTCGATTTTCCAAGCTAGAATTAACTGCTTTTTTAATCGCTATTTGATTTTCTTTTTTTAAATATTCTTTTTTCATATTTGAAAACTAATTTTAAAATTTAACTCAATTTTATTAAATTGAAAGTCTTAACCCGAACAATTTAATAATAACATTCATTAAAAAAAATCACAAAAAAAATCGCCGTTGCCTGTTTCAGACATCGACGACTTAATTCATTTTACCTCCTTTATTTTTTAAATATTTTTTTTCTCAAAAAAGTTTTAATTGAAAAATAAATTTTTGGTTCATGAAAAATATTTATAATAATGCAAAAAAGAACTAAAACAAAAACTTCTAAAATATCATCAACAACAAAATCAAGAATCTTTTTGGTTAAAAAACCGCAATAATTATAAATATGAACTCAACAATAATCACTTTTAACAATTTTTTCTTTTCATCTTTAATTTTTTCTCTCCAAATTGTCAAAAAACACTTTTTATTAAAATGCCTTTAAAATTAATAAATTTTTATTAGATTAATAAAATAGCAATTTTTTAGTTTTTTATCAAGATTATAATTATTTATTTTTGTTTTAAAAAGAATGAAACCCTCCAGCGTTTAGACCAAAGGGTTCACAATAATAAAATTTAATTTAAAAAAGATCAAAGATAATCCAGGATAAATCGATGTTCATCTCGAAAATCTTTTTCTTTTTTTATCAAATATTCCAACAAAGAAATTCTCCTAGAAAAATTCTTTTTCTTTTTCTTTTTTTCAATCTCCCGCCAAACAATTTTGTTCTTGGAGCAATAAGCCTCTTTCTCAGGGGCTGTAAGATTGAGAAATTTTTCGGGAATATTGCTAAGCGGAAATTCCTTTTTAGCCAACCATACTAAATCCAAAACGTAGATGGTATGAAAACGACCACTAACTACTTGGTCCTTAAAACGATAAGTGAAAAAATCCCCTTCATTTTTTCTACCATTTCTAAACAATAATTTTCTCTCAATGGCTCTTTTCTTAAATTTTTCAAAATCATTCATACATCAACGCCTCCCACGTTTTTGTATTGTTAATCTTATCTATCAATCCTAACTATTAAAATTGACTTGAAAAATATAGCACGAAACAACACTTTTGACAAGCAAATTTTAAAATAAATTGTTAGATTTAAATTAGATGCTATAATTAAACATAGAATTATTTAAATAAAAATTAAAATATTATTTTTCATACTACTAATTGAATGCACAAAAAATTTTATTCCAAAAAAATAAAATCCATAGACTTAATAAAACATAAAACTAAAAGTAATGTTTTAATTAAATTTTCTTTGGTATTTTTTGTATTTTTAGCTTATTTCATTTTTATCGCTAAAAAATACGGAATTCAAGAAGGATTTTTAGTAACTGTTTTATCTTGGTCATTTTTTGTTCTTTGCACTCCAATCGCCGATGCTGGATTTTTAATTGATTTTCCATTGAGGCTGATTACAAAACTGAAAATGCTAATAACCGAAATTTTAGTCTGGTTAATCGCCATTGCTTTCAATTTTTATGCCTTTTTTCTAAATCCAATCGTTTATGAAAAAACTAAACTATTAAAACTTTTTAAACACATTCTCGAAAAACCTTGGCCTTTTTGGATTATTATTCTAATTTCAATGATTGGCACTTTTATTTCAATTAATTTCGGCGATGAATTGTTAGATAAAATAAATCACCAAGACCGAAAATTTTATCACCGACACAAAATCAAACATCGATTTTTGATAATGTTTTTCATGATAATAATTTCCATTATTTTCTATGATTTTCTGCTAAAAAAACTAGGAATAAATTTATCAATTTAAAAAAATCTTCAATGGGATTAGTAGACAAATTAAAAGCAACTTATAATAAAAATCAAAATATTAATAATTTTGATAATAGCTGGACACGACAATTCATCAAAAATAATTCAGAAAAAACTGCAGTATTTTTTTGTGGCTGGAGGACCGACAAAAAACTTCATAAAAAGGTTTTTAAACAATTTCCTCACCACAATCATCTTATTTATACACTACCGAACTCGTTGATTTGTAGCGATTTAAAATTAATGGAAAAATCTTGGAAAAAGATTGCAAACTCTATTGAGAATGATATTAAAAATTTCAAAATTGAGATAATCTATGGTTTGAGTCTCGGCACTTCTTTGGCTTTGTATTGTGCTAATCGGTGTAAAAATGCAAAAAAAGTTTTTCTAGGTTTTCCGGGAGATAAAATTGCACCTTGCGTCTGGGAAGGTTCACTGACAAAAGATATCGCCCAACAAATTGAACAAGAGGAAAAATACACTTATGATGATTATAGCAATTTCTTCAAACCCTATGATCATATTAACAATTTATCTAATCTGCAAGGCGCAAAAATCAAAATCTATCTAGCAAAATCAGATGATGCCGTGCCTTATTACAGGGGAAAAAAATTAATCAAAAAAATGCATAGTATGAAATTAAGCCCTACTGTTAAAAAAACTTTTTTAGGTCATGCCCTAGGAATTATTAAAAGTATTATTTTTACTAATTGGCTAACTAAATAAATCTCTACTTGAGATAATATTTTAGAGTATAGATCCAATCTTCGTCTGTACCCTCAGCTTCTTTAGTTTTTTTCAACCAATTTAAATATTGTCGATCTTTTTGAACAATGTCTTCAACTTTTTCCCCAATATATTTTCCAAAAGCAAATTTTTTAATTAGTACTGGATTGTTGGAAATATCAATCATTCTTTGAACAATTTTCTCTTCTGTGGCTTTCGAAGCTTTTTCTTGGGCAGTCTTCATTAAATGATCGAAAACCGCTTCCAAGACGATTACATCCCCGTCAGCACTGTGTGGATCGACTTCAACTTCAACTTCATAATAATAGCGCAAAAATTGCAAATTATATTCCGGAATTTCCTGTTCTGAATCTAAATATCGAGCCAATCGCAAAGTGCAAATAAAATCAGAAATTTTGAAACCCTCATTTTCCAACATCGCAATATCAAATTTAGCGTTGTGAGCCACCAAAATATTCTCGCTCAAAACTTTTTCTAAAGTTTTAGCAAACGCACTTCCCTGAAAAACCTTCTCTTTTTCCACCATTTTATTGGTAATATGAGTGATGCTCATTGCTTTAACTGAAACTGGAATAGTTGGTTTAAAATTTTGCACTATCATTTTTCCTTCATCCTTTTTCGTTTTAAAAAAAACAGATCTTTTTTTATAAGCCACCTGACACAATCGGTCTTTCACCAAATCATTCCCCGTAGTCTCCGTATCCAAAAAAATTAATTTCTTTTTCATATTATTTTTAATTAACATTAATAAATTCAATATTCTAAGTATACAATAATAAAAAATTTAAAACAAAAACGGAGTTTGAAAATTATCTTCAAACCCCGCTAAAATTTTTTGCCTTAAAAATTTTTATCCAAGAGGACGAACGCGAAGAATCCCGCTTCGAAAAAAAGCGATTTCTTCATTTCGCGTCCTTGCTAATTTAAAAATCACAAAAATTTTTCCGTCTCTCTTTTTAATCTTTATCTTTATTTCAGGATAAGTTTGTATCTTTTCGCCATCTTCAGTTACTAATGAAGGAAAAAAGGTTAAGCCTTCTCCCCAATCATTTTCATAACCGATTAAAGCCTCAAAATAATAACTGCAGTCGGTCGGATCATCCGTCCGACATTTTTTGACAACATGCTCGTCAGTTAAACTTGTCGGCAATAAATAATTAAATTGCCGATTGTTTTTTGAATCTAAAACAGACCCATTAACGATTAAAAATCCAACAACAGAAAAAATAATCGCTACTGCCACTATAAATATAATACCAGCTATTTTCATCTTACCCTCCCGAAAAGTTGTAATTAAAAAATTAAAACAAAAAAAGTACAGACCAAAACTATACTACAAAAAATCAATTTTGTCCAGTGAATTTTTAAATAAATATTAATAAATTAATTTATTGAATGGATATTGTTTATTGAACATTAGATATTTTAAACTAAAAATAGCCTTTAGTACAAAGCGTACCTCTCCCCTCTTGCTTAAATCTTAAAAATATTGTATCATAGTTAGAATTGTTATTAAATAACTGTTTTTAATGAATAAAGGTAAAGAACCCCATTTTTTTGATATCGCCGTAATCGGCGGAGGCGCTGCTGGAATGATGGCAGCTTTTTGGGCTTCTGAAAAAGGCGCCCGAGTAGTACTACTTGATAAAAACGATGAACTCGGACGAAAAGTTTCGATGACTGGCAAGGGTCGTTGCAATATTACTCAAGAAAATTTTACCAAAGAAAATTTAACTGAAGCTCTTGGGAAAAAAGGACGATTTCTATTTTCAACTTTCAATAGATTTGATGTCAAAAAAACTAAAGAATTTTTCAAAAAAACTGGCATTGAATTGAAGACCGAACGAGGCGGACGAGTTTTTCCCCAATCTGATAGCGCCGAAGAAGTAATTGCCGTCTTCAAAAGAAAATTAATCGAGAACGGAGTTGTTTTGATGAAAAAAACCAAACCACTTTCTTTCGAAACAAAAGGAAATATTATCAAAAAAATAATTACTCGAAAAAGAGAAATTTCAGCCAATCAATTCATTTTTTGCACCGGAGGAAAATCCTATCCAACCACTGGTTCAACTGGAGACGGCTATCAATGGGCCAAAAATTTTGGTCATAAAATCGTCAAACCCGTTCCAGCCCTCTCTCCCATCAAGACCATCAACAAATGGGCTGAGCAACTTCAAGGAGTTTCTTTGAAAAACGTGGAATTAAGCGTTTTTCAAGATAACAAAAAACAGCTGGGTCGTTTTGGCGAAATGTTGTTTACTCATTATGGAATTAGTGGACCAATCGTTTTGGACGCCAGCAAAGAAATTGGAGACTTACTCAAAAAAGGACGAGTAAAAATTTCCATCGACTTGAAACCAGCTCTCGATTTCAAAGAACTAGATCAACGAGTACAAAAAGATTTTCAAAAATATCAAGGACGAAAATTCATTAATGCCCTCGATGATTTGCTTCCTCACAAAATGATTCCAACTATGATCGAAATTTCTAAAATCGACTCCGAAAAAAAAGTTGGGGAAATTTCCAAAGAAGACCGAAAACGTTTTGTTTCTTTATTAAAAAATTTAGTCTTAAATGTTGATGAATTAGTGGGCTTCGATAATGCCATTGTCACTTCTGGTGGAGTTGAGCTAGGAGAAATTGACCAAAAAACTATGAAATCAAAATTAATTGAAAATCTTTATTTCGCCGGTGAAATTATTGATCTTGATGGTCCAACTGGAGGATATAATCTTCAAATTTGCTGGACAACCGGCTACATCGCTGGAAACAGCGTCGCTGAAGTTATTAATCAAAAAAAATACGGGAAATAAAAATTATTTAAAATATTTTTTACTATCAAAAAATACCTAATTTAATTAGGTATTTTTATTTATTCCAAAAATTTTTTTAACTATTTCCTTCCCATTCCGCGCTAAATTCCTTCAAATAATCTTCAATAAATTTATGTCGATGTTTGGCGATTTTTTTAGCAGTTTCGGTGTTCATTAACTCTTTCAATAATAAAATTTTTTCGTGAAAATGATTAACAGCGCTAGTTTCACTTTGACGATATTTTTTAGAACTTTTATATTTACTTATTTTTTCAGCTGGATTGTAAATCTTACGACCTCGAGCCCCTCCGTAATCAAAAACTCTAGCAATTCCAATAGCTCCCAACGCGTCTAAGCGGTCCGCATCTTGGACTACTTGTCCTTCTAGAATTTGAACACGCTTACCATCAAAAGTTTTTCTAAAAGAAAGATTATCAATAATTTCTACAATATGTTCAATTTCTTTCAAAGAAATACCAACCAAATTATTTAAATAATCTTTAACAAATTTCATACCCTTCTCATCTGAACCATCATTCAATTTATAATCCGCCAAATCGTGCAATAAAGCAGCCATTTCAATCACGAATTGATCCACTTGTTCTTCTTTCCCAATCCGTTTTGCCATCTCCCAAACTCGAAAAGTATGCCACCAGTCGTGACTTCCTTCGGCTTTTTCTAAAAAATTTCGCGCAAATTCAGCAGTTTCATTTACAATTTTTTGTTTATTCATAAAAATAATTATTTTTTATTCTCCACATTTTCTGACCTCTTCTAAAGATTTATGATGAAATTTTACGCAGAATCCATCATACTTGATTTTAATATCGGGATTGGTTGGTTTCGAAATATCACCTAAATCAAACTTTACAGCAGGATATTTTTTCATAAAATCTTCAAAATTATCTTTAATCACAAATTCTGCGTGCTCCCAGCCATTCAAAAACGAACTTTCCTTTTTGGGCGCCGGTAATTCTATGAAATAAATTTCTCTATTATCAACGATTATTGGACTACTCAGTTTATACAAGGCAATTGGTCTTCCAGCAATTTCAACTTCACTAATAAATCTACCGATTTCAAATAGTTTTTCTTTAAAATAAGAATAATCTTCTCTCGTTTCAGTTCTAAAACATAAATGATCAAGTTCTAAATCAGAGACCTTAATTCCATCTTTTTTTAATGCTTCAATTATTTTTCTTACAAAATCTTTAGCATCTTCTAATAAATTTTCAATTTTTATCATTCTAATTTGTTATTAAATATCATAAACTTTATATTCAGTTTCTTTTAATAAGACTAATTCTTGACCTTCATTGTTTTTCAATTTTTCTAAAATTTTCTCATCCACAGGAGCGTAAATTTCCGATTGATAATGCGTAATTAAATTGATTGGAATAATTCCCAAACCTTTGTGTCTTTTACTGTAATCTTGATCGTAAAAATTCTCCACTAAAAATAAAGCACCGGCTGAAGAGCCAGAAACAGTTTTCTCCTTTAAACTATTTTTAAATTCAAGATAATTATCCATAACGCCCAAAAGCAACAAAGTATTTCCGCCTCGAAAATGAACCGCCTCCGCCCATTCAAGCTGACTCCTAAAATCTTTTTTATTCGCTAATTCAAATTTCAAATCAGATCGTCCTGTATTATCAATAAAATTCTTTTTAACCCACTTATATTCCTCCTCCCAACGACTCTCTTCAATCGAGAAAAGACAAACCAAAATTTTTGGATTTTTTGACAAATCTTTCAAAACTTCCCGATGAAATTTTTTATTATTTTCGTTTCGAATACTTGTCATCCCACCATGCAAAATAAATTTGGTCATAATTGAATATTAATTATTTTATATTCACCTTCTTTTAATAAAATTAATTTACCTGGATAATCATCAAGAATTTTGATTTCTCCTGCTTTGTCTCCTTCATAATGACAATTAGTCTTAATTGGCAAAATTCCCAATCCCTCATAAATGATTCCTCGACTAACCGAAAAAGAATAATTAGCTAAAAAATAAACTCCAGCTGAAGATCCTGCTACTAGATTCTTTTTCAAAAGTTCTTCTTTAAAATTAGGATATTTTTTAATTTGGTTCAAAAGCGAATAAGTGTCTCCTCCTCGAAAATAAACTCCATCCGCCCACTTCAGCTCATCAATAAAATTTTCCTTACTAGCAATTTTCAAGTCTATCTCCTTTTCTCCTGACAATTCTTGAAAATATTCTTTATAAACTAAATGTTTTTCCAAAACCAGCTCGTCCTCCACGGCAAAATAAACCAGTAAGACTTTGGCTTTTGCTGGTAAATTTTTAATAAATTCTCTAAAAAATTTATCATGCTTTTCATTGCGTTGCGTTTCTCCTCCACCATGCAAAATAAATTTGGTCATAATTGAAAAATAAAACTTATTGTATTGGCGTCAGTGTTTGATCAGGAACAGAAGTTGGGATTGAAGCTGGAATTTGATTTTGAAAACGTGGAACTTGAATATTATTATTTTGATTTTTTTCCAAAACCACCGTGACAGTATCGCACGCTAAACCAGCTAAATGTTCACTCCAATTACCAGAACCTCCATAATAATCATAACTATAACTACCATATTTATTTTCCGTCAAAGTCTCATCCGACGTCAAAGAAAAATTAGCACAAAGCTCAAATTTACCTTCCCGAATTGTTCCTGAGGTTTTTGAAGCTGTAATCACCCTGTAGGTATAAGCCAGCTTGGTTTCTGGATCTTTTTTGTTAACACAATATGAATAACTAGAATTTTTTTGAAGTTCCTCCAAGGAAGCTGGTAATTTATTGAAATCCTCGGCATAATTTTCTATACAATTAGCCAAACTCGAAAGATCTTTGACCCTTTGACTATCAAAACCTCGTTTTCTTTCAGTTGCAGAAGATCCTCCAGCAAAAAATCCCAAAATAATTCCGACAATAACAATCCCCGAAACCACCAAGCCAAAATATTTAAAAACATTCGACGAAGCCAAACTTCGATATTGAATTTGCTTTCGTTCCAGAAAATAAAAACCAAAAATAATTCCTGAAATCACAAAGATAATCAACGCTTTCAAGAAAAATCTAGCACTCAATTCTCCTTGCAAAAAAGTAAAAACTGTCGCAATCAAATCCCCAATAATCGTGATTGAAACCACCAGCAAAACCAAATATGTCAACCATTTAGTCAATCTTGTTTCAGTCTTTCCTTCGTCCCTAGAAAAACTTCGAAACCATAAACACATTGAAACATAATAAATCGGAAAAGCAATAATCAAAGCGGCAATTGAATAATGGATGGCATCCGTCGACATTTTATTGGAGTAAGAACTGTAAGAACCAATAGCGAGAGCATCCGGAAAATACTTATTGATAATTTGATAAAAAAGCGTGCCCAAAGCAGTCGCGACAATTCCTAAAAGAACAAAGGAAAATAAATTAAGCACAATTTCAACTGTCGATGATTTTTTGCCGAAAGTTGATTGCATTGCGTCGCTAGGAACAGGCGTTCCCAATTCAATCAGTGCCTTACTATAAACAGCATCAATTTGACTGTCAGACCAACCGACTGCCGACAATTGTTCTTTAATTTGAGTTTTGGTTGCACCCGTTTTAATCAACTTAATTACATACTCCGAAAAAGAATCTTTCTCTAACTTTTCCATATTTTTGTATTATTAATTATTTACCTCAATTATATCGCAAAAATAGATTTTGAAAATCCCAAAAATTTTAATAGCGACAAAACCTATCTTTTATGCTATAATATTGCAAAATAGATTAACAGTTCCATTAAATAGAAAGGAGGTGTTTTTTATGAATAATCTAAACTCGTTTGATTGGATTGCCATTCTTTTATTGACAATCGGAGGTTTGAATTGGGGTTTAGTAGAAGCTTTCAATTTTGATTTAGTTGCTACTATTTTCGGTGATATATCCGCTTTATCAAGGATTGTTTATACTATTGTTGGTATTTCAGCTATCTACGTTTTGACTCTCTCGATGAAACTCAAAAAAAATTGAATTTCAAAACCCAAAAAAGACAGTCCTCCTCTCCAAGACTGTCTTTTTATTTATATAAATTACGCAAAACAAAAAGGCGGATAACTTTCGAAGCTTTCCGCCCTTTTTATGTTTTACATATTATTAAAAAAAATATTTCAATCCAACAAAAAATGCATTGGCTTGAGAATATTTTCCCCAAAAAGATTTCTGGGAACCATCGACCAGTTGAACTCCAAATTCAATTTCAAAATCATCCTGAAAATAGATTATTTTTGGTCGAACAAAATAATCACCTTTTGAGATTCCTTGAATTCCTTCAATCTCAATTTTCCAAGGACTTCCGGCTCCTTTTTCATAAGAAATCCGAGTCAAAACTGAATTCCTTAGATCTCTCCGGAAATCAGTGACTTTCAAAATTGATTTGTCTTTTGAAATAATTTCTTCATTAGTATATTGGATTAACATACTCAAAATATCAGTAAGCTGCAAGAGTCCTTCGAATTCTCTCCTGATTCCCACTACATACTGAATAAAATCATCACCCTTTTCTTGCTCATAATGTCCCAACTCTCCTTTGAGAATATAGCCACCGACTTCTCCAATCGCCGACAGCGAATAAACTTTTTCTTCTGAATATCGGAGCTCCGATGTAGCTCCGTTCATCAGTCCATAAGGATTATAACTAACTCCATCATAAAATGAAGCTGTCCAGTCGACCCCCTGCCAATTTAATCCAGCTCTCAATGCATACTGCACTTGATTTTCATCAATTATTTCCCGAGCAGAAACGCCTTGAGGCAAATCCTCTTGCCATCTTCCTTTCGGCAGTTTTGAAGCCGTAAATTTCGGAACCATGACTACTTCAAAAAAATAATCATCAACATCAAATCTCCAATCTATAGCCGGAATTCCGACTCTCTTCCAATCTGCGATTGAAACCCAATCTCGAGCCGACAGATTGTCCATCGGTGAAATTGTATCAGCCACGGACCAATCAAAAATTTGCTTCCCAATCCTCAGGCTTACTCTTTCACCATTCCAGCAAAAATAACCTTCTTCCAAATCAGCTAACCATCGTTCATTTTTCTCAGTAAAACGATTGATTGTTCCCGTTGAATAACTCTCCGTATCAAAACTGAAAACACCTTTCAAAAAAACTGAAATTGAATCATTAAAAATTACTTCAGCCTCTGGCTTAATTTCAATTTCCAGAAAACCTTGCTTGCTTTTTTCAGATTTCTCTTCATAAAAAATCGCTTTGGTCTCAATCATCAAGTCAAGACTTAAATCGGCAATCAATGATTTCTCTATCTTTTTTTTATCTACAATTAAAGTAGACTCTAAATTTTCAACTTTTTTTCCAGGATCTTGAGGATAGCCAGAATGGTCAACCCGTATGTCCTCTTTTAGTTGTTCTTTACGAGCTTCTAGACCAGCTAAATCAATCGACGACAAATAATTAACACTCGGTTTTTTCTGTTCAAAAGCACAACTGCTCAAAAAACAAAAAAATAACCCAGTTAATATCAATCTAATTATTTTTTCCATCCTGTCCTCCTTCGTAACTTTTTCATCTACTGAAAGAATTTTTTAGTAAATACCCAAGCTGGAATTTTTACATTAGCTTCTCTCTTTACGACCTGAAAATAGGTTGTTCTTTTGAGAAACTTATTTATAATTTTGACTGAATTCGGCCTCCAGGCCTTTCCGTAAAATTGAAAATCTTTATTAATTTGAATTTTTTCAACTCGACCTGAATTCCAATACTCAATCTCCAAATAAGCCAAAGTTTCCTTCGAAATCTTAATAATTCTTTTCTCATAAACAACCTCTTCTAGATTTTTTGGCAAACTTTCAACTATCCATTGTTTCAAATCTTCTCCGATAATCCGATACTTATAATCAGTAATAGTTTCTCCAGATAATTCCTTTGTGTCTTTATAAGTAAAGTCAGTATTAACAAATGGTTTTTCAGGAAAATCAGCTACTGGTCTATCCTTACTCCACCTTCTCAATTTGAGACGAATCTCAGAACTCTTAAGATCTCTTAAAATCTGCAATTTGGTTCCTTTGATTCTTTTTGGAGACTTCAATTCAATAGAAACGCCATCATTATTGGCGTCAAACCTCATCCAACGAATTAAAGATTTTTCTTCTTTAGAACCTTTATCGGACTCAACAATTATTCTAGCCGTTTCTATCTCAGTTCCAATTGATCTAAATCGGTCCCAACTCTCCTCCACAATTTCTAAGACTGGTCGGGAAATCTCGGATTGTCCTTGAAAGACTAATCCCAAAACAATAAAAAATACGACATTAATCTGACAAATAATTTTTAACATAGTAATCTCCTTTGACAAATCTAATTAAGGATGAGTCTGGTGTTTTTGCCAGACTCATCTCATTCTTAAGTTTATTGATTTTTTATCGCTTCTAGTTTTGATGAAGATTTATTTCGTCAACACATCCATAAAGAAGCCCAGCCATCATAACCAAGGCTCCAAATCCACAAGTAAACATCATAAAAACCATCATCATCCCAGTTAATTTAATTGGGTAAAAGCTAGAAAACATTAAAAAGGAAAAAACAAAAGCGTTATTGACAATATCGGCTACATTGACTTTTCCCTTTTCAACAAGTGCTTCATAAAGTGCTCCTTCAAAAGTTGCCCCTCGCTTCAGTGCTTCAATAAAAACACCAATAAAATGCAAGTTAAAATCAATAGACGCACTAATGGACAGTGGCCCGATACATCCCATAGATTGATCCAACGGGATTCCGCTTATAGCCATAAAATAAACTATACTAGAACAGGCGAAAGCATATGGAACTCCCATTACAGCTCCTGTTCTACCCCCAGCCAATCGATAATGTTGCTTTTCAGTATCTCCTCCTTTACCCATACAATATACCCATCCTCCGGCCATAAAAGCTATGAGGAAATAAGAGCTTACTACGTTGATAGGTTGATTTCTCTGTATTTTTTTGTCTGACTGGTGATATTCGTGCAATCGACCATAAGGTAGACAAACCAAAGGATCAAGATTAAAATCAGATAACTGCAACCTTTCAACAAAAACTTTTTGATAAAGATTAGGACTAACTATTCCAATAACTTCTTCCGCTTGTCTTTCTATATTATTAGAATTCGCAGCTGGGATAAAAACATTTAAAGCGATGCCTTCATCACAAAAATTATTTTTCTGCACTAAATAACTCTGATCCGTTTCAATCAAGAAAAAAATATCTTCAGCCTCCTCCCTAGTTCGAGGAAGATCGACTCCCCATTCTACTCTAGAAATATATACAACAGAAGAAATTACCGAAAACGCTTCTCTTACCCCTTCTATTTTAAGAATCTGCTTTTTAGCTTGATAGCATCTTCTTAAAAATTCTGGATCATAAATGTCGCCTTTAATGAAAAAAGTCAAATTACCAAACCCACATCTTCCTGACTGATTCAAAAATTGACTAGATACTTCGCCACTAGTTCCTTTCATATAACTCGTAGGATTTGTTCCTAAGTTTATATAAGGTTCTTCTTTTAACTCAGGATTGACATACGCCCAATAATCATGAACTACAATAAAAAGTGCACCTCCAATATACAATACATTAAAAACAATTATGATCCACATTGTTTTTCGAGAAGAAAAACGAGTCAACAACCAATAGCAACCCTTGATAACCCAAACTGAAAAACGATTTCCTTTCTGAACTAAATAGCCAGGATCTTTCTCAATAACTTCCCCACCCCAAAGCATATGCAGAGTTGGAATAATAATTCTGGTTATCAATAAAAGATAAAATATTCCCAAAGATGCCAAAATCCCAAATTCAGCCAACCCTCTAACGCCGTTTCCAAGCAATGTCAAAAAACCAAAAATGGAAATTGCACTGACTATATCAAGATTACTATTAAATTTTTTAGTAGCACTCCAGCTTTCGCTAGAAGTTAATTTCGGAAAAAGTCTTCTATGGTCATTATAGGCTTCAAATTTTCGAGTAGAAAATGAGATTCCATTAATAATCATACAACTATCAACCAAAAGTATGTAAACCCGCTCCTTTATGGGACTACCAAAAAGCTCAAAACCGCAAAGATACAAAATACCGATACTCCCTCTAACGATAATGAATCCTGATAATATAGCCACATAACATAATATGGTTTGTTTGTGAGATCCATTTAAAGAATAAGCAACCGGATACAAAAATACCAATGCTGTTACCGAACATAAAAGGATCGACGTTTTCAAAATAGCCGTTAAAATTCTCCGAAAAATTCCCCACCCTCGAAGTATAACTCCTTCAAATTCATTAACAGGCTTTATGTCATTTTTAATAGTTCTCCATTTCCAATCTGGAATTTTTTGCTTTTCCAGAAAATTTGCCATTTTATTTCCCAATTCAATTTCATCATAATCAGAATCAAGATCAATAATTATTTGAAAATAATCAAAATTTCTCCCTACAAAAAGTCCAAATGATCCAGGGTCTTTTTCAATTTCTTTTTTCCAATTTTCAATGTCAAAATCAGGAGAATTAAGTTCTTCTTCATTAACGTGAGGAATCCCCAACTTTTTTGATTTAGAGTATTGAGGAACAATTGCCAAACTAGTGACGCCATATTTTGGAAACTCCCTTTTAACTTTACCACTAATTTCCAAAAGATCTCTAAGCTTTTCTTTAGTCACTCCTTTGGGTAAAGGAATTACTAATCCAATTTTATCCCCTCCCTGAAAACCAGTTGTTTTTATCAAACCTCTAACTACCAGAGCTGCTCGGGAATAAAAATCATTTTTGGTAAGATTGCTGTTGGCCACCATATCCCCTTCTGGGCCATATTGAATTGCCAATAAATAAATTACTAAAAAAGCAAAAAAGCAAAATGCGATTTTTTTTTTGCTAAGTCTCCACTTGACAATATCCATAAGAATCTCCCCTTTTAAGTTTATATGCAATTATCTTTTATTCTTTAATTCTTTAATTTTCAAGGTTCTATAAAAAAACAAAAGCAGCCTACAATGACTAACTTTTTTGTTTTGAGGGAATAATCCCTTTTACATCGAGAAAAAATAATCTTAAATTTTCCAACAGATGGAACTCTATTTATTATTTTTTCTTACTATATTTATACACTATTTTCACAAGTTTGTAAAGGTTTGTGATGTGAAAAACAGAAGACAGAATACTTTTAATTAAAAATAATTTAAGATTTTCTTGGTGATTTAAACTCTTTTTTTAATTCTACAAAAAATTGACTACCTTTTCCAACCCCCTCAGATTTAGCAAAAATTCTGCCGTCATGAGCATCAACAATTTTCTTGCAAACATATAAGCCCAATCCAATTCCTTCAGTATTTAAACTACTGCTACCTTCTCCTCTTCTGAATTTATCAAATACATATTTAGCTTCGTCTTTTTCCATACCCTTTCCAGAATCAGATACAATCACTCGAATTTTATTACCAGCAAGCTCTATTTTAACTTCAATCCCGCCTTTTTGAGTATATTTAACAGCATTATCAATTAGATTAGAAATTACTTCATGCATCTTGCTCCTATCAAAAACAAAAAGTGGAATTTTCTTATCCGATTTAATATATTTAATTTTTAAGCCTTGGTTCTCTGCCTCTAAACCAAAGTTATCAACTATATTTTTAACCATTTCAACAATATTATTTTTTTCAAAAGCAAAAGTAAAAGTCCCCGATTCGATTCGAGACAAACTTAAAAGATCATTCACTAATTTAATAAGCCTTTCATTAGAAATAAAAATTTTCTTCAAAGCTTCATCAACATCTTTATTAATCTTCCCATAATCCCCATCTCTTATCAAAGAAATATAACCCTTAATTGAAGTTAACGGAGTTCTTAACTGATGAGAAGCGATGGAAATAAACTCATTCTTGGCCGAATCCAAACGCTTAAGACTTCCATAAGCAACTGAAAGCTTTCTATTAGTAGAAGTTAAGTCGTCGTTAGCTTGCTTTACTTCTTTGGTGGCTTTTTTGACCGCTCTTTTCAAACGCACATTAAATGCTTTGACCTCAGAATAAAGTTGAGCATTCTCAATTGCCACCGCAGCTTGGCTAGCAATAATTTCTAAAACTTCCAAATCTTCATTATTATAGGCTTCTTCTGTTTCTTTATTGCCAAGAGCCAAAAGACCAATTACATTATTTTTAACTTTCAAAGGAATCAATAACGCCACTCCCAAAGAATCCAAAATATCAATCAAATTCTTAGTTTTTTCACTAACGTAAATATTTTTGATTTCTTCCGTGATAACTATTTGATTTTTATCAATAAAATTCTCTTCTATTACTAAATTTTTATCAAAAATATCCCCCTCCCTTGCGTTAAAACCTTTGTTGTAAAGCAATTCATATTTTTTAATATTTTCATTATAGGCCAAGACTCCAAAAGCCTTTGCATGTAAATTTTTAGAAAAAGTAGAATTTAAAAATTCATAAACCTTTTCTATGTTTAGAACAGTTTTCAGCTCATTGCTAGTTTTTAAAATTAATTTCTGACCATCATACAAAGAAGTAAAAAAATATTTATTAGCAAGTCTAAATAGTCTATTTTTAATAGAAGGAAAGATCGCTCCGATAAAGAAAATTATCATCAAATCCATCCAAAAAACAAACTCCGCAAAATATTTATTAGCAATAATTTTTAAAATTGAAGCTAAAGTGAAAACAACCCCGAAAGAAAGAAGATAAACAGAAGATTTTCTGAGCACAAATTTAATATCAAGCAATCGATATGTCACTATTGTATAAGAAAAAATTCCCAAGAAACCAATAATAAAAACGAATCCAAAAGGATAAAATTCAAAACCATAATTAACAATAAAATCAACAGCTGATAAAATATATAAAATTAAAGCCCACAAAATAAACTTGAGTTGATGAAAGCGAATTCCTTTTTTTTTATTTTTAGTTTCATTGTAAGTCAACCAAAAAACTCTAAAAGTCAAAAGAATCAAAAAAACTAAAAACCAAGGATGCAAAAAACCAGCCTTAGGATAATATCCCCAAAAATAATCATAATAATTATTTATAAAAAAATTTGAAAAAATTAAAAAGCCTATAAAAACAAAAGTTACCAGATAAGCTAAATTCAAAATTATCTTTTCTCCTTGATTTTTTACTTCTAAAAAAGATATATAGAAATGATAGAAAGTAACAGGAATAAATGAAATACCTACCCAACCGGTTTTGATTAAAATCTTCGATAAAAAATCGTGATTATCAGAAAAGAGTAAAAACCAACTAAATTGCCAAATAAAAGTCGCGATACACATCAAGAAAAAAGTAGCATTAACTGAAGATTGTCTATTTTTAAAATAAATAAATAAACCTAAAGAAAGAAATAAAATTGATGTTATAAAGGGTGGAATACTATAAATATTAAATAAACTCATTTATTTTCATTTTGATTAAAATCTCTACTAATATATTAAATTAAAAAAGGACTTGTTGCAATGCAACAAGCCCTTCTCTCTCTTTTCTGTCAACAAGCGCTACCGTTGAGCTATTAACTTCCTAACAGACTCCGTTATTGACCTCACCGTTAACTCTTTAAGATTAAAATCTTCCATGTTTATTTCAATCTTAAAAATATCCTCCAATCTCATTGAAAATTCAACAAGATTAAGCGAATCAAAACCCAGATCATTAATCAAATGATTTTCCAGCTTGATTTCACTTAACTTTAAATTGTCGACGAGTTCAACGATGGCGTTTTTAACTTTTTGATCTATGTTCATCTTCATGCCTCCTTATTTCGTAGAAATTTGCTCGATAGAAAATTTTATTAGATTAGCCAACAAATCTGGCATATCCTGACTCTTTCCATTTATATCAACATATACAATCTCTTGATGAGCCCTGATGTTAATAATTTCTTTCTTATTTTCCACAAGAGTTGTATACTCAGCCTCTAGAAAGAAACTACGCTCTGTCTCGCCCATCCCAATAACTTTAAGACGAACAATTACATCAGTCCCTCTTAAAACTGGTCTAAAATATTCATACTCAGCGTTTCTCGTCGCCAAGCCATAATGTCTAGACTTAATGTCTTCCAAAAAATTTGGAAGGAAAAAGATCCCAAATTCTTCCCTCGTATCACCGAATAATTCAGCAATTTTTGCTATCTCCAAATAACCCTGAGGAGACAAACTTCTAGTCACACTTAATTTATGAGGGAAAATACCGCTTTGAGTATTATCAAAATACTCAGGAATATTTTTTTGTTTAGTAAAAAATATTTTTTGCTGACCAATCGAATGAAGCTGATCACCTTCAAAAAATCTGGTCTCAAAAATAAAATATTCTTCGGTAGTTTCTTTTATTTTCAGCGTCACTTTTACAGTATCACCAAAATAAAAATTCTTAATATACCTAAAGCTTGTCCTTGTTAGAATTTTTCCTTGAACAAAAAAATTCTGATTTTTATATTGAGGAAGATACTTTAAGACAAAAAGTTCTCTCGCTTCCTCTAGAATTGACAAAAACTCAGATTGATACATATTTCTTTCAGCATTTGTCCGCGAAAGAAAAACTGTAAAATCTGCTGAAAATTCACCTAAATCAAAAAGAGCCTCAAAAAAAGCTCTAACAAAGCCCATTTCTTCTTTAACTTTAACTTCTGCTTTTTTCGTTAACATGAAAGCTCCTTTATTAAATTTTCAAAGTAAATTTTTCGTTACAAAATTCCGGATTAATTTTAAAAATAAAATCAACACGCAATTTTCTAAAATATTTCAAGAATCTTTCGAAACTAATTCAATTGATAATTCTATTTATCGCAACAGACAACCACCAGCGAAATCAACCAAATAATCAACATACTTCCTATCAAAACCATTAATTTAACTAATAAAGCTTCTAATTCTGAATTATCAAGTCCCGCGCTCATTTTCAAATAATTTATTCCAATCGCTCCAGTAAAAAATAAGAAAACAATTGTTTCAACTTTAAACCAAATTGATAATTCTTTCTTTTTCATTTTTTTGTTTTAATTTTTTATTTTTTTTCAAAAATCAATTTATCAATAAATTTACACAAAAACCAAGCGAAAAGCTTGGTTTTTTATTTTATCTTCATTTTTTTCAATTTGTATTTCTCGCCCCAACCCAAAATATTCATTTCTGCGACCAAGAAATCTTTTTATATATATATCTATTTTTTTAAATAAATATTTTTTCATTTGATCTGAATTAATTACTTATTCCAGATGTTAATATTATGACTTGTAAAAAAATATTTGTCAAGGTAAAATGAAACAAAATTATATAACAATCTTAAAATCCTTTTAAACAAAAGCTTTTTACTATTAATTTTAATTAAATAATTTTGAACATTTTAAAATAACTTCCATAAAAAATTTGCAACTTTAACAAAAATATGGCATAATTCAACACTATTAAAATTTTAGATTAATCGAATGAAAGACTATAACTATCTAGCTAGCGAACTTTGCAAACTAGGAATAGATAGAAAAGAAGCTGATATATATCTGATTTTACTTAAATCAGGCCATTGCAGTGTACAAAAAATTGCCGAGAAAATTGGATTAAGTCGCCCAACCGTTTATCGAGTTTTGAAAAATCTACAAAAAAAGAATTTAATAAATACAGTCCAAGAAGGCAAAAGAAATTATTTTATTGCTGGCTCTCCCGACACTCTTTTGAATTTACTTCAAATAAGAAAAAGACAAGCCGAAGAACAAGAACGTGAATTTTTAAGAATCATCAACACCTTGCAAGACCAATATAGCTTTTCTTCTAAAGAAAATTCCATCGAAACTTTCGCTGACAAAAAAAGACTTTTAGCTTTAGACAAGCTTTCCAATAGCTCTACTCAAAAAATTTGTATCTTTTCAACTCACTCAGACGAAAAACTCAATCAAATTTTTTCTGATATTCAAAAAAAATTAGGATTTTCTTTTCAAATCAAACAACTTCATTCTTTTGAAATCAATAAAAAATCCCCTCAATACATTGAAAATAAATTTTTCGAAAATGATATCGCCGATCAAAACATTATAATTTCTGATAAAGTTTTTATTTTTGAAAAAAATACCATTCATATCGTCAAACAAAAAAAAGTTATCCAATCCTACCGATTGATGTTTGATTCTCTTTGGAAAAATTTATAAATACTAAAAAAATCGCCCTTGAGAGGCGATTTTTTTATTTTGAATATCTTTTTTATTCAATGACTTTAATTTTGTATTTAACTCCATGCATTACTCCAGGAACAGTAATTTCACCATCTTCATTAGTTATTACTTCTCCAGCAAAAGTCTTAACTTTTTCTGGTCCTAAATAGGCCCATAGATGAACTTTAGTGGCCTCTTCAATTTCTTCGCCTTTTTCTGTTAACACTGTTGCTTTCAAAATAAATGGAAGTGCTACGTCTCGATCACCTGATTTATATTTAAATTTATATTTTCCAGGCAAAACATTAATAACTTCTAACACCTGATTTTCATCAGTTCTTCCATAGAAAGATGAAAACCAATCACTATCATCGATTTTGGCTTTACATTTAATTCTAGTTTTACCCTCTTTTTTGCTAACACTTGAATCATCATTGTCGCTCAACTCAAACTTATATTCAACATCAGCACTCAACCCAGCTTTTTTCAACCAACCATCCTCGTCAGTTTGGACTGTTCCAATAGCAGTTTTAACCCCCGCCGCAGTGTTGTAAAACAAATCAACGTTGGTTTTTTCCTTTAATCTTCTGCCATCCAAATCTAACATTCTGGCCTCAACAGCCACGGTCTGACTAGAATGAGTATCATCATCATTTATTTTAAGCTTATACCAACCTGGCAACACATTTTTAATTTTCAGAACTCCATCATCATTAGTATCCATAGTCAAAGACCGAAACCAATCATTTCCTTGCTCTGAATAAAATTTAACTCTGGTGTCATCAGCATTAGTCCCTGAAAGTGCTTGAGAAGCCAAAGGCACAATCAAAAATCCTCCGATTACTAAAACCGTCATTTTAAAAACATTTTGTTTCATATTTATTTTTTATTTTTTAATCCTCCTAATTTTTAAAGCTTCTTCAAATTCTAATTATAAAATCTTCCAAAGCTTCCTTGATATTAATTCTCCCAGATTTAGAATTTATGTCAAGTGAAGATGCTTTTTTATAAATTTTTTTGATTTGACCAACATCGAAACGCCCCAATTGAGACAAGGTTTTTTGAGCCACATAAGGGTGCAAACCAGTTTTTTGAGCTATTCCTTGAGGGCTAAAAATTCCTTTTTCTTTCTGACTAGAAACCAAAGCCAAATTTCTTATCTGAAAAATCATCATTGATAAAATATAGAAACAATCAGCGCCTTGACTAATCAAAGAATTTAAAAGATTAAAAGCCACTTTTTTATTTTGGTTTCCAATAGCATCCACCAAATCGAAAATCTTTACTGTTATTTTACCCGAGCACATTTCATCGACATCTTTTTCAACGATGACTTCCCCTGATTTAAAATTGACAAGCTTTTCTAATTCTCGATCCAATGCCCAAAGATTTTCACCCAAAATCATTCTCAATTTTCGAACCGCTCCTGGCTCAATTTCTGCCAATCCTTTCAATTTATCTAAAATAAATTTCTCAATTTCCAACCCAGTTATTTTTTTAAATTCAGTCAACTCCCCCTTTCTTTTAAGATAATTTAATAATTTATTAGCTCGAGGTTTTCCTCGCCAAGTAATAAACACTAAAATATCGACCGAAAAACTAAACTTATTTTTAAAAAAATCTAAAATCCGCTCCTGCTCTCCAGCACTATATTCAAAAATATCTTGTAAGATAACCATTTTTTTTTGAGCGAACAATCCTCCACCCTGACTCAAAGAACGAAAAAAATCTTCGACCAAGCTTTCGCCACCGTCAAAGATTTCCACCAGAGTTTGAGGATTTTTTTCTGTAAAATCTTTTTTTAGCGTCTGGATTGACTGATGAACTAAAAAATCTTCTTCCCCATAAAATACTCTTAACAAAGTTTTTATTTATTATTTAGATGCTCTCAATTGACCAAATCCTCGGCATAAGAAACGCCCGGATCCCAATCAACTTTCATATTTGGATAAACCACATTTATCCAAATTTGACCAGTCACAAATTTAATATTCATTCCATTGGCATCAGTCAAAATTAATTTTGAATCCATCTTTAATTTATCTTTATTCCATCGGCCTTGAATTTTTTCACCGTTCATAAAAAAATAGGCTTCGCCAGAATCGATGCTGTCATACCAAGGATCACCTAATTCCATATTATTATAATGAGGATCTTCTTCAGCTGGTTCATCTTTAGCCAACAAAACCACCACGTTTTTAGGGGTAATCAAATTACCATTATTTCGATCAGTTTGTTTTTCGCCTCCCCAATATCTAATATATGAATTGGTGGTCTTATCGTAATCATAATTAACAAGCTGACCATCATTATCGTAATAACCTATTTCCAAGGTTCCCTTTTCAATTCTTTTTTCTTCTGATAAATCTGCTTGATGAGCATAACCTTCAAAATTACTAGTCATTCTATAACCAGCCTTATCAGCCTCTTCTAATAAGGTGTTAAATTTAACATAAGCACTATCTAAATGACTTAAATCGGGTGCATCTTGTTTTCGAAAACAACTGCTAGCGATCGAATATCCTGCATCTCCATTACAATTCAAATTGTCAATCACTCCATTATCTAAATTTTCGATAAAAGAATCCAATTGAGCTCGTCCCCAATGAGCAAAAATTGCATCGAAGCCTTTGGCTAAATGAACAAAATCAGGGCGAGCACTTCTAATTGACCCAATTTCTTCTGGATTTCCACAAATATAAACGCCCATTAGCCTGGTTTTGCTAGTAGTCAAGACCGGCATCTCCACTACCATATCTGCATCAAAAAAACCTGCCAAAGGCCTAGTTGATAAATCAGATGGTTGCATCACTGCAATTGGTCTTCGATTCCAATTCTCGCAAGCCAAACCAGAAATCGGACTAACATCTCCTTGGTTGATCGCTTCTTGCTTAACATTTCCTGGGTCAATTTCAATCAATTCTCCTTGACGAGAACTTTGGTCACCCACTGCCCACCAAGCAACTCCAGTAATAAAAATAATAACAACGAAAAAAGCCACCCATTTCTTCCAAAGAAAATCGTGCCCTTTCACTGGTTTTTGACCTAAGTCAGGCTGACCAGCAAATTGTTTGTTATAATCGTTTGGATCAATATTCATATTTGTTTTTAAGAATTATTAAAATAACTTTTTGATATCTACTTGCAATTTACTAGATAAGCAATCCTTGATGTCTTAGTCCAATGTTCAGCGTTATCGGACCTCAGTCATCAGCCAACAGCCAACCATCGTTAATAACTGATTGCCGATTACTGATTGCTGATGACTCATTTTATAAAAAAATACATCAAAAATAGGAAAAATAAATTAAAAAAATTTTAAGCTATTTTTGACAAGAAGAACACCAAAAAGTGCTTCTTTGAGCAATTTTTATCCTTTCTATCGTGCCATCACAATTAAAACACTTCTGACCTTTTTTATTATACACTTTTAAAACTTTTTGAAAACCCCCCGGCGCCCCACTCGAATCACGATAATCACTATCAGTTGTCCCTCGCAATTTAATCGCTTTTTTCAAGATTTTGATGATTGCTTGATACAATTTTTCAAGCTCTTTTTTCTTCAAACTTCCAGCTGTTCGTCTGGGATCAATTCGAGATTCAAACAAAGCCTCCGAGGCATAGATATTTCCGATACCAACAATCAAAGCCTGATCCATAATCAGAACTTTAATATTCTTGCTTTTTTTATTACGAGTTAACTGCCAAAAATATTTCAAATCAAAATATTTTTCTAATGGCTCAACTCCAAGCTTTACCAAGTCCTCATTAACCTCTAACTTGTCCTTGACTATTAACTGAATTTTTCCGAACTTTCTCAAATCAGAAAATTCCAACTGAGCTTTCTTCTCGTCTCGCTCCAAAAACCAAATATGCCGAATATATTGATTAATTCGTTCTTTAAAATATTTACTATTTTTTGAAACTTCGTCTTTAAACAAAAGATGACCAGTCATTTTCAAGTGAACCAACATCACCCAATTATTACTCAAAAAAATCAAAATATTTTTCCCACGTCTTTCAACTTTTTCAACTACCTGACCACTAATTTCTTTTTTAAAAATTTTCAACGACAATTTAACCGACTTCTCCCAGTCAGTCCAAAAATCAACGATTTTATAACCAATAATTTTTTCTCTCAAATCTCGCACGACTGTCTCAACCTCTGGTAATTCTGGCATAAATTTAGTTAAAAGATTAAAAAGTTCGTAAAATCTAAAGCAAAAAGGCATCTTCGTGCCTCATTAAATATTTTATTTGAATACACTGATAACTTCTAAAACCGCTCCCAAGACAAAAGCTAAAGCTAAAATTATCGCCAAATTTTTACTTAAATTATTTTTCAAAAGTATTATCCGCTTTTTCTTTCGTTTAACTTTAAAATAAACTCCAATTAAAATTATACCATACAGCCCCCCAGTAATTGCCCCCGTCAATCCAATCACCCCAGTCAAATCTCTTATTCCCCCCAAATACAAAATGAACGGAACACTACTAGCCAGAAACCAAGCTACATTTTTATTAATTCCTTGATCCCACCAATAAACTTCTCGAAGCGATTGCGAAATAATAATATAAGATGTGACGACTGCTAGCAACCCAAAAATCAAAACGGAATTGACGATTCGACTGTCTAAACGAGAACTCAACCCCACTAAAACATCTGGACTAGTATTTACACCTGTCACCCCAATCATTAAAAAAGCAAAAAAGGCGATCAAAGCCACCGGCAAAATAGTGCCCCAAATAAGGGCACTTCGAATTTTTCTTTTTTTATTTTTCAAAAGACGACAAATTTCTGGGATAGCCGCTTGTCCCCCAATTGCAAAAAAAACCACCCCATAAGGCAATAACAAATTCTTGAAATTTAATAATTCATAATTATCAATATTCCAATAACCGATACTTCTCCAACTCAATCCACCAATTGCCAGAACCAACAAAATCGTCAAAAAAACTTCTGCTTTAGCAATTAGCTTTAAACCAAAAATAACGACAATAGTTTCAACAATAAATAATAAAACCGTATATAAAAATTCCGTTCCGCCCAACAAAGGACTCAAAAGTTGATGCAAAAAAATTCCGCCCAAAATAATATAAGCCAATAAAGTTCCGTGTTTCCCCAAAAGCGCAATAAAAAAAGCAACCCTCTTTAGAAAACCATTGTAATAAATTCCAACATATCCAACCATTCGATGATTTCTGGAATTAGATAAAATAATTTCCGCATAAATTAAGTGCAAAGTCAATTGAATGCTAAATAAAATCGGAAAATAAATTAGAATCGACAAAATTCCCGCTTTTTGAATAGCATAAGGCACCGCAAAAATCCCAGCACCCAAGACCGTTCCCACTAAAAGTGCCACTGCCTTAAAATAATTCTTACTCATCTTTTGTTCTTTATTCCAAAAATAAAATACTTTCTCTCAATTATAATTTTAAAAAATACTTTGTTTGATTTAATATCAATTTTTAATTTTTAATTTTTAAACTTCGCGTACAAGATATTTAGAATTTAAAAATTAAAGTTTACCTGCCTGCTAACAGACAAGGTTCATGAAATTAAAAAATTATCATACTGTATACTAGATACTAAATACTTTTTTAAAGTTTTCCCCAATTCTCCCCCACCGAAACCTCCACTTTCAAAGGAACTTTCAATTGATAAGCTTGCTCCATTGCTTCTTTAATTTCAACCGAAAATTTATCTACTAACTTTTCTTCAACCTCAAAAATCAATTCATCATGAATTTGAAGAATCATTTTAACTTCTTCTTTTTCATAATTGACTAAAATCTTTTTCTCGACATTAATCATCGATTTTTTCATAATATCAGCCGCCAATCCTTGAATAGGTAAATTGATTGCAATTCTTTCAGCTGCATTTTTAACTTGAAAATTACTAGAATTAATTCCTGCCACATATCGTCTCCGTCCCATTTCAGTTTCTACGTAACCATGTTCAACTGCATATTCTTTAGTTTTTTCTAAATATTTTTTCAAAACATTGAAATTTTTCATATACTGCTCAATAAAAAATTCAGCTCGTTCTTTTGAAACTCCACTATCTTGCATGAAACCATAAGTTCCCATCCCATACAAAACTCCAAAATTTAAAGATTTAGCTTCTTTTCGTTGTTCTTTCGTCACCTGCACCAGTTCAATTCCATTTACCCAAGCCGCTGTAGCCTGATGAATATCTCTATCATTTTCAAAAACTTCAATCATTCTTGGATCACTCGAAACGTGAGCAGCTACTCGCAAATCAATTTGAGAATAATCCACCGCTACTAATTTTTTACCCTCATCAGCTACAAAGGATTTTCTAATCATCTGGGCCAATTCTCCTTTCCGAGGAATATTTTGCAAATTCGGCTCCGATGAAGACAGCCTTCCTGTCGCTGTAATAGTCTGATTAAAAGTAGTATGTATTCGATTGTCATCGCTAATCATTTTAGGCAAAGCATCAGCATAAGTTGTTTTTAATTTAAAAATCTCTCGATATTTTTCAACCTTAGCAATAATCAGATGTTTGTCTTTAATTTTATTTAATTGATCAGCATTAGTAGAAAATCCAGTTTTTCCTTTCTTGATTCCCACTGTTGAAATTCCCAATTTTTCATATAGAATCTTAGCCAACTGACTCGGCGAATTAATATTAAATTCTTCTCCAGACAATTCAAAAATTTCTTGTTCTAACTTTTTAACTTTTTTATCAGTTATTTGAGAAACTTCTTCAAAAATTTTCCTATCCACCCCCATTCCCCAAAATTCCATTTTAGCTAAAATTTTCATCAAAGGATTTTCTAACTGATTCAAAAGTTTTTTAAAGTTGCCTGCTTTTTTTTCAAGTTGTTTTCTACTAATCAAGTCAATCTTAATTTCATATTCTTTCTGTAATTTATAGATCCAAATCGCTTGTTCTAACAATTCTTTCTCCTCTAATTCAGAAGTATCTACCAATAAACTGGCTTGACCGCTTTTGGTCGTTTTGTGTTTTAACTCTTCCCCAAATTCTTCAAAAATTATTTTCTCTAATTCATTTTTTGCTCCAGTATTTATCAGATAACTGGCCAGTTGAACATCAAAAAAATTATTCAAAAAATCTGTTTTATTGGTTTGAGCTTTTTTAACAAAATAGTTCAAACTGCTTTTAATGTCATACCCAATTTTTAAAATTTCAGAATTTTCAAAAATTTTGCCCATTTTTTTTGCCCATTTTTCATCCAAAAAATATTTTTCAAATTTATTACCGATCTTCAAAGCCAATCCAATTTTTTCAAGTTCTTTACTTTCTTTTTTGTTTTTAAAAGCAACAGCGATTTTTTTGGCTTTCAAAATCACCTCAAACATTTCTTCCCAATCATTTTTATTTTTAATATTTTTGTAATTTTCCATTTTAAATGATTTTTGACTTTGAAAATTATCTCCATTAAAAAATCTTTTTAATAAAGATTTAAACTCCAAATCAACCAAAAATTGACGAAATTTTTTATTATTATTAAAATCTTTTTTCAAGCAACTTTCCAAATCAAAATCAATTTTCATATCTTGCTTAATTTCTGCCAATTCTTGACTTAAAAAAGCTCTGTTTTTATCGTTTTCTAATTTCTTCTTAACCGCCTTAGATTTAATTTTATCTAAATTTTCATAAAGGTTTTCCAAGGTTCCAAAATCCAAAATTAAATCAGTCGCCGTTTTATCTCCCACTCCAGCCACTCCTGGAATATTGTCACTAGGATCTCCTCGCAAAGCCTTATAATCAACCACTTGACTAGGATTAATTTTGTATTTTTCAATCACCTTCTCCTCATCAAAAATCACGGCGTCATTAATTCCTCGCCCCAAAGTAAAAATTTTAGTATTATCGTTGACTAATTGTAAGGTATCCTTATCTCCTGTCACAATATATTTTTCAATCTCACTATTGCTATTCAAAGCCTTAGAAATACTGCCAATCACATCATCAGCCTCAAACCCTTCGGCTTGATAAACTGGAATATCACAAGATTTCAAAAATTGTCGCACTAAAGGAATTTGAGCATACAAATCATCCGGCGCCTTTTTTCGATTAGCCTTGTATTCAAAATATAAATTATGCCGAAAAGTTTTCTTAGGTAAATCGAAAGTTGCCACAATATAATCTGGTTTAACTTGCTCCACTGCATTATTTAAAGTCGTGATATAACCATAAACCGCGTTAACCAAAACTCCCTTTTTAGTCGTAAACGGAGGCAAAGCGTGATAAGCCCGATGAATTAAAGCGTTGGAATCAATTATTAAAATTTTTTTAGGCATAATTTAAAATAGTTGTTTACCCTCAACAACATTCTACTATAATAAGAACACTTTTAGAAGATAAAAAAGTAAAAAAATAATTTATAACTTACATTAAATTTTCAATTACTTAATTTTCAATTTTTGAACCTTAAGCAAGCTTTGCTTGTTATTATAAATTTTTAAATTAAAAATTTATTGTAAATTATAAATTGGTTTATTGTAAATTGTAAATTATTTAATAGTGGATTACTATCGGGGTTCCTGTTTCTGAAAATTCATAGACCTTCTTTGCCGGTCCCACTCCCAACCTCACGCACCCATGTGAAACTGGAATTCCCAAGTGATTTGCACCTTCTTTATAGCCTCCAGGCCATTCTGGAAGCTCATGAATTCCATGACCCTTGCTAGTAAATTGCATAAACCATGGCATATACAAACCATATTTTTCTGACCAAGGTCTCCGAGCCTTCGCCATAATTTTAAACTCTCCCGTTGGAGTATTCATTCCTCTTATACCAGTCGAAACCTTATAAGCTCCTAATTCCTTCCCATCTTCAAAAATATATAGATTCTGTTCCGCCAAATTAATATCAATATATCGACCAACTGCTATTCGAGAATCGGCTAAACTTAATCGTTTTTCAGTTCTAGTTGGCACACCTGCACTATTCCAACCATAGATGACTATTGGCGACTTTTTGGTTCTAAAAAATGTTTTAACAATTTCTTGACTAAAATCTGAATAATTTCGACTTCTTATCTCAACTGTTAATTTGTATTCAGTGTCAAAATCCAAATCGTTAATCGGCTTAATAATTAATTTATTTTCTTCATCCGTTTCAATGCTTTCAAATTCAAAAATTGGTTCAGTTTTTATTTTCAAATAATATTGACTAGCCAAAGATTCTTTAAATTCAAATATAATTTCTTCTCGAAGTTCCTTATTAATTTCGCCCTTAACTGGATAAATATTTTTAACTTCAGGCAAAAAATCGGTCGAAAAAACTTTTTCTCCAGCTTCATTTAATATTCCCCATTTACTTTTGAAACTTTTTATTTTTAATTTATAATTTAAATTCGGAACCAAATCATCCATTACAAACAACTGTAATTGATGGTTATTAATCCAATTACTTTTGAAATTAAGTTTTGGTTCAATCGTTAAATTCTCCATTACACTTCTCTCTTGAACTGGTCCACTAAAAGAAACCACGATTTGATCACCTTTGATAATCTGATTAGGTTCTTTAATTGTTCGAAGTTGACCAAAAAATTTAAAATCTAACTCGACTTTTTTTTCTTTCCAAAAAGTAATTCCAAAAATAGCGCCTACTAAAAAAAACAAAATTGTTATTAACAAAATAGTTGTTCTATCAAATAATTTTTTATTTCTTCTTCCGACCATTTTTCTTTATTTTAAAAAATTTTCAACGTCTCTCACCATCACACACTAAAAATATTATAGCACTATTTTTTCTACCATTCACTGAAGAATAGTAGAATTTAAAAGTTCGGAGTCTATCCAATTTGAACAAAGAAATTCTCTAATAACAATCTTTCATTCGCACTTTGATTGCTTCTTGAAATTTCTCTAACTCGATCTAATTGTTTAGAAATTTCAAAAACTTTTTTTTGAACTCGAATATCTTTATCTTCCAAAATATTTTGTTTCAAAAAACTACTCAAATAATAATTCCAATCAACCAAATATTCAGCAAACAATCTTCGATCTTTAGTTTCGTCATGAGCGATCTGAAACCCAACTTTCAAGTCTCCTCTCAAAGCATTTTTAAAATCTTCCAACTTCCCTAGACGCTGTTCTCGATAATCAATCTCTACCAAAAATCTCTCCGCTTCCTTAATCCGACCTCGAGCTAAAAAAACAATATTTTCCAATAACTTTTCGTCCAATTCATTTCCTTGCTGTTTTAAAAATTGTCGAATTTCTTGCTCACTTTTTAAATTAAAATAAATTTTCTGACAACGCGATTTAACCGTATCCAAAACGCCACCCTCACCAGAAGCCGTAAAAATTACCACCGAATTGCCAGACAGCTCTTCTACAGTTTTTAACAAACTATTGGCCGCCGTGATAGTTAGCTTTTCAATCGAATTAATTATTAAAAATTTTCTGGAAGATTCCTGAGGATAATAGCTAAACATTTTCAAAGCCTCCGAGACTTGACCAACTGAAATTTGCTTTTCTCTAGTTTTTCCTTTTTTTTCTTCAATTACTGGCTTGACCAAAATTACATCTGGATGAGCGCCCATTTCAATTAATTTTCTTTGACCTCTTAATTTTTCATCTAATTCCAAAAAATCAAAAGCTAAATCAAGTTTGCCCGTTCCGCGAGGACCGATGAAGAGATAGGCACCCGAAAGCTTGTTCTGGTTATATATTTTGGTTAATCTATCCCAAACGTTTTTATTTATATTTTCAGCTTTAATCATTTTAACCGCTTTAATTTTCAATTCACAATTTTCAATTTACAATCAATTCACAATTTTCAATTTTTCCGCCTCGGCTAGCCTTGGCGAGACGGGCAATCAATTTACAATGACTTAATTTTAAATCAATTTTTAATTTTATAATTTTTAATTTTGTAAATAAATCCTAAATCTAAAATCTAAAACACCCGCTCAATTTTGCTTGTCATTCCCGCGTAGGCGGAAATCCAGTCCAATTTTCAATAATTCTCTTTTGTATATTTTTTTCTCAATACATATTCGCTCAACAAATCAAAAAACAATTCGGATATATCTACCGATAGCTTGCTATCCGGTCCCACGAATTTAGAAACTTTTTTAACTCTATCGCCTTCAATCCTCACGGAATATGCATTCCATTTATCTTGAAAAACGTCTTTATTCTCATCAAATGGCTGTATTAACTTCAAAAGATAATAAGAAAATACTTCCAAAGCTTTTTCAATATTTCTTTCTTTTTTGGTATTATTTTTTATTTTATTTAATACTAAAATAAAATCGATTTCCATTCCGCCAAAAACTGAAACCAATGTTTCAATACTAACATTTATCCATTGAATAATGCTTGCTTCTCTATTATCACAATCACTCTTTCTGCAGTTTGTGTTTCTCAGGGTTGGTATCTGATATTTAACACCTTTTAGTATTTGTCGTAAATCTATTTTTTCTTTTCCTTCCAACTTCAACGATTCTAATAAAATAGCTTTTAGAATAATCCTCAAAAAACCAGTCTCTCCCAACGCATTATTTAAATATCCCGTTCCTTCTATTTGAAAATTCGAAATAATCTCATCGATTGCTTTTGCAACAATATCCTCATTTTTAAATTGAAAAATTTCAAAACTAAAAAACTTATTAAAGTATCCTGAAAAATCAGTTTCAGAGCCATATTTGTGTTTGAATATACTTTGTAAGTTTGTTATATCAGCCACAATAATAATTTTGTCAAAACCAAATTTATTTGGTAACTCTTTATTTTCTGAATTAAAATGAGCAGAAAAAATATTTAAAATTCTAAAAATATTTTCTGGATCAATTCTCTCTAAATCGTCCAAAATCAAAACACTTTTTTTATTTCCTTTTTGTTCTTTTATTTTTTTTCTTAATAATTCGCTTAATAAATCCGTTTCCGAAACATTTTTTTCCTTAATTTCATTTATGAATTTATCAACAATGCCTTTTTCGCCAGATTCCATTTTATTTTTAAATTTCCAAAATTTTTCGGTCAAAACGACAATTTCATTCAATGGTCTTCCTATTTTTGAAATATTCGACACTCCTGTTTTAAATATCTCCATAAAATTATCTTTTCCCCAAAGATACAAAAGGCGCTGCATATCGATTAAACTAGTATAATCGTTCTCTTCAATAATTTTTTCGTTTTTTTTAATCAATTCAATTAAAATATCATATTTCAAAAATTCAATAATATTTTCATTTAAATTAATTTGATAATCAACAGGGCTCAAATGAAAAACTTCATATTTATCTTTTTTACTTTCAAAAAATTTATTCAAAAAATAAGTTTTTCCAATTCCAAATTTTCCAGAAAAAACAATTCTGTTATTATTTCCAATGCCTAAATGCTCTAAAAATTTTGGAAATAAATCATTAATTTTTATTTTAAATTCTACTTTTTCGTTTTTTTCATCTTCCATTTTATTTTCTTAACCTTTTTGAATTAATCTTAATTTTGAAAATTAAAAATCGATTATTATAAATTATAAATTTTCGTATACATCATAGTATACATTACAAACACATCTATAGAAACCACTAAAAACATTTTTTCCTCCCCCTTTTGTAAAGGGAGACTGAGGGGGTTTTAAAATTTAAAATTAAACCATTCAAAATTGATTCAAAATTTATAATGTCCTTTGGGTGCAAAATTAAAGATTACAAAATTATTTATCATGTACATCATAGTGTACACTACAGACGCGTCTATAGAAACCGCTAAATTCTGAAAAAATCCCGTCGATGACCGATTGCTAATGACTGATGACTATTTTGATTTCTCCACAAATTTCTTCAACTCTTTTTCAAACTTACTCCTACTGAATTTCTCCGCTTGTTTCCTAATTTTCTTAAAATCAAATTTCCTCTCATCTTCAACAAATCTCCTCACTCCGTCAGCGATCATTTCCACCTCTGGTTTATCAAAAAACACTCCTGTTTGCCCTTCGATCACCGTTTCTATCAATCCTCCTCTTTCCAAGGCAATTACCGGTTTTCCCGCTGCCATGGCTTCTACTGGAGCAATTCCGAAATCATCTTCACAAACAAAAACAAAAGCTCGAGCATTCTCATAAAACTTAATCAATCGAGCTCGGCCTACTCCACTAATTATTTTAATTTTATTAGAGTTTTTGGCTTCTTTAATTTTTTCTTCTAATCGCTTTTTTTCTGGACCCTCTCCAACAATTATCAACGGCAAGCCCAACTTGTCAAAAGCCTCAATTAAAATATTGATTCGTTTATAAGCCGAAAGCCTGGAAACTGTCAAAAAATAACCTTTATTCCTGCTCGTTGCTTTAAACTCATCAACTGCTACTGGAGGATAAATTACTTGACTGTCCCGATTGTAATATTTTTGAATTCTCGCTTGAGTATATTTTGAATTAGCAATCAAAAAGTCCGGTCGCTGCGCCGAAGCTCGGTCCCACATTCGTAAATAATTCAAAAACAATCGAGTAAAAAATTTAATCCTACCTTTGAGATGATTTTCTTCTAAATATTGATGACTCCAATCCCAAACATATCGCAATGGTGAATGCATATAGCAAATATGAGTAGTTTTAGATTTAACCACAATTCCTTTAGAGAATGCACCAGAAGATGAAATCACTAAATCATAATCCCGAAAATCTAGAATTTCAACCGCCGTTGGCATAAAAGGCAATAACCATTTTCTTCGATTTCTAAAAAATTTAGGAAATTTTTGTAAAAAGCTAGTTTGAACTTGTCTTTTTTTCAACCAACTAAATTCTGAATTTTTAAGAATTTTTTTATCAGAAATCAAAGCAAAAATATCTGCTTTTTTATAAATTCCCGCTATTACGCCCAAAACACTTTCCGCTCCCCCGACATTCGTTAAAAAATCGTGCACTAACGCAACTCTATTTCCAGATTCTCTAGAATCTGTCCGCCTATGACAAATGATTTTTTCTTTCATTTCAAATTCTGTTTAAAATTTAGTAACACTTCCGCTGTTTCTTCCCCACATTTATTCCAAGAAAATCTTTTAATATTTTCATTGCCTTTGATAATCATTTTTTTTCTAAATTCTTTGTCCTGCAAAAGTTTAGCTGAAACCTTAGCAATATCAGTTGGTTTATGTGGATTAGCCAACATTCTTTTAGAGTTAACTATTTCATCCATTGGTCCCATATCCGATGTAACAACTGGAACACCCACTGATTGCGCTTCTAAAATTGGTAATCCGAATCCTTCGCACAAAGATGGAAACATAAATAAATTAGTATTTTTCATCAAAACCAACCGATCCGCATCACTAACATAACCTTTTACAACAATATCTTTGTAAAAATCAGAATTTTTTATCAAACGATTAATCTTAAAAAAATCATAACCCGGCTTCCCAGCCAAAACTAATTTTCCGGCATAATCATATTCTTTTTTTAAAATCTCAAAAGCCTTTATTATTCCCTCGATGTTTTTTCTTTTTTCAACTCGGCCAATGAATAATAAATAAGAATAACTTGGTTTTTTCCCTTCCTGCTCTCCTTTAAAAATATCAGTAAAACCATTATAAACCACCTCTATTTTTCTCCTTGGTGCTTGATACATTTTGCCCAAATCATCCTTAGTATTTTCTGAAATAGCAATAATTTTCTTGGCCCAAAGACAACTTTTTTTAATAAAAAATCGATGAAACCAACGAGAATATAAAGAATAACTCTCAGGACAATGTTCATACTCCAAACCATGGACCGTGACGACTGAATTCTTTGGATGAATCCAAGGCACAGTGTGAGCGGGAACAAACAAAACATCTGGCGAATTAGTTAAAAATTCCCAAGCCATCCCAATTTGAGTCCAAAAATATTTAAACGGAATTTCTCGAGCCTCCCATTTTTTAGGAATACTAAAAGCTTTTTCCAACTTAACTTTTCCTCCTGGTCGCAAATACAAAATCACCTCGTGATCTTTTAAATCTTTCCGCAGACTTTTGACTATTTGATAAGTATATTCCTCAATCCCAGTTTTTTTATCCAAAAAAGCTCGGGAAGCATCTATAGCAATTTTCACAAAATTATTAATTCAAAATTTAAAACGCAAAACTCAAAATTATCCAAATAAACATTCAATACCCAACGTTCAACATCCATTCAACAACCAATTTCTCAATATTCAATCTACTGAATATTGAATAATTGAATATTGAATGAATGTTGATTATTGAATATTGGATATTTCAAAATTTCTAATTTAATTCAACTTCTTTTTTAGTATTTCCATCGCTACCTGCGGATTAGCTTTCCCACCAGTTGCTTTCATTATTTGCCCCATTAAAAACCGAACAGCATTTTCTTTTCCCTTGTTATAATCGGCTACAGAATCTGGATTTTTGGCAATCACTTGCTCAGCAATTTTCTCCAACTCACCCATATCCGAAGTTTGCGCTAATCCCATCTCGTCAATCACATGACTTGGATCAGAGCCTTTTTCAAACATTTCTCGCAAAACAATTTGAGCAGCCGAAGAATTAATTTCCCCTTGATAAACTATTTTAATTAATTCCGCAAAATTTTCAGGAATAATTTTAATGTCTTGAATGTTCAGACCTTGATCAAAAAGTTGTTTTTGAGTTTCCGTTAAAAGATAATTAGCCGCTAATTTATAGAGTTTTTGCTGTTGCTCTTCTGAAATTTCCTCCTCAGTGTTTTGCATCCAATCATCCAATTCACTACAAATTTGCTCAAAATAATCCGCCATTTCCTTATAATCTACTAAGATTTCCGCATTTTGCTCAGTCAGTCCCATTTGCCGAATAAATCTTTCACTTCTCTCCCACGGTAATTCAGGCAAAGATTTTCTAATTCTGTCAATTTCTTCCTCAGTGAATTTCAAATGCAAAATATCTGGCTCCGGAAAATATCGATAATCATCAGCGTTTTCTTTGGTTCGTTGCGAAAAAGTTTTACTTTTTTCATCACTCCAACCTCTCGTTTCTTGAACTAATTTTTTTCCCGCGTCTAAGACTTTAGTTTGTCTTTTTATTTCATACTCAATCCCTCTCTCAATCGCCTTAAAAGAATTAATATTTTTCAATTCTACTTTGGTTCCCGAAATTCGGTCTTCTCCGTCTTTATACAAAGAAATATTAGCCTCACATCGCATTTGACCCTTCTCCATATTAGCAGTTGAAATTCTCAAATACCGGAAAAGCCTTCGCAGTTCCGTGCAAAATTGTTTCGCTTCTTGAGCCGAAGTCAAATCAGGTTCACTCACCAATTCCATCAAAGGCACACCCGCTCGATTAAAATCAACCGAAGTGCTTCCGTTGGAATGCCTTAATTTCCCCGTGTCTTCCTCTAAATGAATTCGAGTAATTCCAATTTTAGTTTCTTTCTTCTCACCCGCTTTGTTAAAATAATCAAAAACCAATTCACCTTTTCCGCAAATTGGTTGATCATATTGAGAAATTTGATAACCTTTGGGTAAATCTGGATAAAAATAGTTTTTTCGATCAAATTTGGTTTCATTGGCAATCTGACAATTCAAAGCCAATCCAGCTCGCATCACGTATTCAATCGCTTTAGCATTTGGGACTGGGATTGCTCCTGGTTGAGCAGTGCAAACATCACAAATATTTTGATTTGGTTTTTTAGTCAGTCCCATTCCATTTTTGCAAGAACAAAACATTTTACTGTCCGTCCCCAATTCTACATGAACCTCCATTCCAATCGTCACTTTATATTTTATCATAACAAAAAATTATTTCTTATAATAATCTTCAAAACAAACCTGTTTTCCAATAGTTTACACTAATTAAAAAAATCTGCAAAACTTATTGCATTAAATAGGACTGTTTCCAATTACAATTTTGCCTGCCTCGCCAAAGCTTTAGCGTCGGTGGGTGACGAAATTTTCTAGTTTTGAGGTAAATTTTTTTAAAATTTTTGAAACTTTAGCGTTAGCTAAGGCAAAACAATTTTTAGAAAATTTAACCAAAAATATAAAATTGCAGTAAAAAGGGTGATTGGAAACAATCCTTAGACAACAAATTAACTAACTTTTTGGAATTCTAATTTTTGCTCCTGAGTCCAAGGCTTGATGAGAATTAATAACCGCTGGATTTAATTTCTCTAAAGTTGATAGCTTAAAATTATTATTTTTAGCAACTGCGCTCAAAGAAGATTTTATTTCAATGGCCACTTTTAACCCAATTTTTTGCCCAAGCACAATTTTATCTTTTTTTATCCTATTTTGTTTTCTAACCAAATCCAATAAAGAAAAAACTGATAAATTAAATCCTCTTTTCTTGTTTTTTAGTTCCTTCTTGAATCTTCTAGCTATCGACAATAATTCATCTCCCTTTTTAACTGAATAACTCAAGCTAGCAATTTCATCTTTCGGCACTTCTTCAAGAAAATATTGTAAAGGCTTGGCTGAAAATTTCTTTTCCAATTGTTCCTCTTTGATAACCTCTAAAATCGCATAAAATTTCTCTGGATAATTTAAATTTTCCAAAGAAGACCCAAGCTCAGAAATTTGAGTTTCAAGACTTTTCGGAATTTTCAAAATTTGATCCGCTTGAATATCGTCAGTTTTCAAACCATTTTCCTTTAGAATATCTTCAATTGAAATTTTATAATTCTTAGAAATAACCGTCAAATTTTCACCCGACTTAACTTTATATTCCAAATTTTTTTCTAGAATAAAATTATTAATTCGATCTTCTCGCCACTTCAAATAATCCTCATAATTTAAATCTGCTTTATTTTCTTTAGAAAGTCTATGTTTTTTAGGATATCCACCGTTATATCTAGCCAAAGCCAAGCTCCAATCATTATTTAATCTTTCATAATTTTCTTTCAAATATTGAGCGCAAGCTCGAGCGCTTTTGATTGGATCACAACGTTCATCAATTTTATCATCGATAACCAATCCGAGTGCTCTAGCAGTCTCTGCTTTAAATTGATAAGGTCCTTTAGCTTCAGCTTTAGAAAAAGCATCGAACTGAAAGTGAGATTCTGGAATTGTAAGATAAACAAATCCTTCTTCTTCTGGTAAACCCTCTTTTTTAAATTCAGCCTTCATCCCTGAAATCCAGGATTGCATTTTTTCCATCGTTTCAAGCAAACCCAAATGATTTTTTCCGCTCTCGTTGTCGCTTTCCGAACAATCTTTTGGCTTTTTAGAATAACTTTTCTTCCATCTAGCTTGAATTGCTCGTTTAGTTTCTTTATCTATAACAACTTTTCCTTCTGCTCTCAATTGAGCTTCCACTGTTTTACCAATAATTCTGGCATCATCTTCGGCTATTTCAATTTGAGATTGAGTTGCTTCTTCTGATTTTTCTTCGTTTTTAACTTTTTCTCCAGAATCATCAACACTTACACTTTTAAAGCAATTGACTAAATATTTTCCGGCAAAACCAGTCAAAGCAAATACAGAAGTAGAAGCCAGGCCCTTCACGAAAGTCCTCCGACTAATTCCTTCCGATTCTTCTTCTTTTTTATTTTTAAACTTTTTTCTTCTTTCTAAATAATCGGTCCTTCTGTCTATCTCACTAACTTCTCCAAAATTTTCCATATTTTTTGTTTTAAGTTTTTCAAGTTAAAAAATCCTTATTTTCTTTTCCGATCAACATAACTAGTATGCAAAAGTTTTTCAGACAAATATCCCCCCGGTTCTTTCAAAAAATCCTCATATATTTTTTTAACTTCTGAATTTTCATGAGATTTTCGAATTGATAAGCCCTTATCTCGATCATAAATTGCCTTACGTCTTTTCGCTCTAATTTCTTCATTAACTGGAGTCGGTTGCCCACCTCCACCTAAACAACCACTAGGACAAACCATAATCTCCACAAAATCAAATTCACATTTCCCAGTTTTGATATCTTCTATTAATTTTCTAGCATAACGAATTTCGTGCGCCACTGCCACTTTAATTTTAATTTCTTGAACCGAACATCTTGATTTAGGAATAATTATCTCAGACTGTTTGATTCCCTTGCTTCCTCGAACTTCTTCGAAATCTATCTTACCCAATTCATCACAAGTAATTTGCTCATAGGCCGTTCTCAACGCCGCCTCCATCACTCCTCCAGTTGAACCAAAAATCACTCCCGCTCCGGAAGAAACCCCCATAGTTTTATTAAATTTTCCATCTTTTAAATTCAAAAAATCAATTCCTTTTTGCTTAACCATTCGAATAAATTCATTAGCCGTAATCACAATATCAGTATCCAAATTTTTCCCGTCACCCAATTCAGATCTTTGAGCTTCATATTTCTTAGCGGTACAAGACATTACTGAAATATTAACAATATTTTCCGGTTGAATATTTTTCTGATCAGCGTAATAAGTTTTAATCAACGAACTCAACATTGCTTGTGGAGAACGACAACTCGATAAATTAGGAATTAATTCTGGATAATATTTTTCAACATACAAAACCCAAGAAGGACAACAACTGGTAAACATCGGAAAAATAGCCTCTTCACCTCTTATTTTCTTCTTAATCCGACCAATCAATTCATTAGCTTCTTCCATAATCGTTAAATCAGCTGCGAAAGTAGTATCGAACACCAAGTCTGCCCCCAATTTTCGCAAAGCCGTAATTATTTTTCCTTCCACCAAAGTCCCTGGTTCCAACCCAAAGGCTTCTCCGATTGTAAACCGAACTGACGGCGCTACTTGAAAAATTTTAATTTTTTCGCTATTTAATAAAACTTCATCTAATTTTTTAATATTACTTTTTTCTGTAATAGCCGCTGTTGGACAATGAGCAACACATTGACCACAATAAATACAATCCAACGGAATTTCACCCGGAGTTCCCACATTAGTTTTAATATTTCGATAGTTAACTCCATAAGAATCGATAGTCTGAATTAATTGACAAGCCTTGATACAACGTCGACATTCAATACAATATTGATTATCCCGATGAATCGAAGGATTTTTATCATCAACCACTCGATTTTTTAAACTATTTTTCAATAACTTCAGTTGCTCTTCTTTCGAAAAATCTTTTTCGTTCGGAACAAAATCATCTACATCGATTCCTAATTTTATCGCCAAAGTTTGTAATTCACAATTACCATTACTAACACAAAAACTACATTTTCCAGCGTGATCAGCCCAAAGCAATTCCAAATTATAGCGCCGAGCTCTTTCAATATCAAAATCTTCAGTAATTACTTCCAATCCCGCCTCAACTTTCGTTTGACAAGAAGTCACCAAACCTCGATGTTTATTAGTTTTTACCAAGCACATTCGACAAACCCCCTCTGACAGCCCCAAATCACTATGTTCACACAAAGTTGGAATAAAAATTTTATTCTCTCGACAAACTTCTAAAATTGTTTGCCCTGCTTTGGCTCGATAAGTTTTATCATCTATTTTTATTTCCATTTAATTTGTATAATTATAGAATTTTAAAATATGAATATATTTCGAGGAAAAGCCGAGCAACGAAGTGAAATGTATTAAATGATACATTAAACGAGTAGCGGAGGCTTTGACAAAGAAATACGCCAGATTTTAAAATTCCTTTATCATTTTATATCTAATCACATCTTTTAAGGCCACCACCGAAAATTTTCCCAATGGACAAAAAGTAGTATTATCCAAAGTCCAAATTAATTTATGCAAATCTTGTCGATCATTTTGATCAAAATCTCCGCTGACTAATCTTTCAATAATGCTTTTTAATCTGAACGTTCCTTCTCGACAAGGCACACATTTTCCACAAGATTCCCGTTGAAAAAAATTGATCCAACTTAATAATATTTTTTTCAGATCTTCATTAGCCGAAACCGCTAAAATCGCCCCAGATCCAATCGGAATTACAGCACCTCTTGAATAACTTGGAATTTCACTTAATAAAAATCGAGGAACAATCCGCCCAGAGCTTCCTCCAACTTGAATAAATTGTATTTCAAAACCCTCCTTCACTCCACCCGCTGTCCGAATAATTTGCTCAATTGTATTATCCATTGTCAATTCATATAAACCTGGTCTCTCCACAGCTCCATCAACCGAAAAAAGTTTGGTTCCGGGTGAGTCTGGTTTTCCAATTTTAGCAAATTCTACCGCTCCATTTTCAATAATCCAAGCAACATTTGCCAAAGTTTCCGCATTATTAACCACCGTTGGTTTTCTGAATAAACCACTGTCGCAAGGATAGGGTGGTTTAAGCCGAGGTTCTCCTCTTTTTCCCTCCAAAGAATTTATTAATGCCGACTCTTCCCCACAAATATAAGCCCCCGCTCCATAAAAAATTTCTAATTCCAAATCAAATTTTGAAGCTAAAATATTTTTTCCCAATAAATTATTCTGATAACAATCCTCAATCGCTTGTTCAATTTTTTGACCAGCCATTGCAAAAGTTCCGTTGATATAAAGAAAAGCCTTACTAGCACCAACCGCATAAGCTCCAATAATCATTCCTTCCAAAATTTGATGTGGACTATTTTCCCCCAAGCTTTTATCCTTAAAATTTCCTGGCTCAGATTCATCCAAATTGCAAATAAAATATTTCTGATCACATTTTTTAGTCGCTACTATTTCCCATTTTGAACCAAGTGAAAAACCAGCGCCTCCTCTCCCTTGAAGCTTAGATTTTTTTAATTCTGCCACCACTTCAGTAGACTTCATTTTCTTCAAAACTTTTCTTAAAGCTTTATATCCGCCCACTTTCAAATAATCCTGAAAATTCAAGCTTTCTCCAATGACCCAATCTTTAGTTAGAATTTTCATTTTCAGATTATCTTTATTAAATATTTTTTTAAAAAAATAATAAATTAATATCCCAAATAATTTTGAATTAATTCAATCACTTTATCCGTAGTCATTTTAGTATAAATAGTTCCGTTAATTTTAACCACTGGCCCCTCCAAACATCGCCCAACACAACTCATTCGCTTTAGAACGAATTGATTATTGAAACTATCCACTTTTATCTTGAAAAAAGTTTCAACATTTTTAATGATATTGTCTGAATCTTTAATTTGGCAATTAGCTCCATCACAAATTTCCAACGTCAATAAAGCTGGTTTATTAAAATTAATTTCATCATAAAAACTAGCTACACTAAAAATATAAGCTTCACTCTCTCCAAAATATCGAGCAATTTTTCCTATTGCTTCTTCTGAAACCCAGCTCAAATTCTGATTAATAGCCTTAATAGCCGGCAAGATATTTTTCTTTTCCGGTTCATGCTGAAGGAGAATTTCTTGTATTGTCATTTATTTCTATATTAATCTTCTACTTTTAAATAATACCTTATTATTAAAAATAATTCAACGATGAAATAATTACTATTCAATCTAGAAAACTTCTTAATTTAATGCTATTATTAATTTACTTAATTATTATAAAAAACAAAATGAAAAATAAAATAATTACCCTAGCTCAATCAAAAACTTGGATTGGCTATAAAACTTCTGAATTAACTTGGACAATTGGATTGGCTGTCGCTATCATAATTACCCCAGCAATTTTAGCCCATACATCCGCTAATCAAATCATCACAGGCACAATTGTCAACGCCTTGCTTTTTTTAGCCGCTTATAAATTACCATTGGTGAACGCCTTAGCAATAGCCATCTTTCCTTCTACAGTCGCCCTATTAAGAGGCCTGCTTCCAGCTCCGATGGTAGCCTTAATTCCTTTTATTATAATTTCCAATGCTATTTTAATTTCCACTTTTTCGGCTTTCAAAAAAACACCCTTGGTTGGTGTTTTAACTGCTAGTTTATTAAAATTTGGTTTTCTTTATGGCATTACCTATTTTGTAGCCAGCCGACTGAACGCCGACTTGATCACAATGTTTCAGTGGCCTCAACTAATCACCGCTTTAATTGGAGGTTTTGTTTTCCTGACCTTGCTAAAAACTTTTTCAACCAAAAATTAAGCAACTCGTTTTAATTCTGTTTCAGTTTCTTGCTCTTGTTTTTCAATCCATTTAATGTCTTTTCCTAATTCATAAACTTTTCTTTGAATTTGTTTTTCGTCTTTTTCTAATTCTTCTTGCTCCAATAAAAGACGTTTTTCTTGCATTTGCAACCGACGTTTTTCCATCACCAATTCTTCTTCATCTCTTTTTAAAACTTTCAACTGATTTTCTTTAACCATAAGATCAGCTTTAAATCTTCTTTTTTGATTTCTAAGTGCTCTTTCTTTATTTTTATCCATAATTTTATTTCATTATTTATTATTCTTTTATTTACTCCCATATGTTGAAGTATCAACGTAAAAATTTTATTTGTTAATAATTCCTCCGCCGATAACTTCAACTCCGTTATAAACCACCAAGGATTGCCCTTCAGCCACTGCCCATTGAGAATTTTCCAAACTGATTTTCCACTTATTTTTTTCTTTACTAATTTTACCCACCGTTAATTGAGATCGATAACGTGATTTGAAAAAATAAATTTGATTTTCTTTCGGCTTCTCACTAATCCAATTGACCTGTTTAATCAAAATTTCCTTATTCATTAAAGCTGAATGTTGCTTATTCTTACTAACCAATAAAATATTTCTTTCTAAATCTTTCCCAACAACATAAAACGGTCCACCAGCCAAATCCAATCCCCTGCGTTGTCCTTGAGTATAACAAACCAAACCTTGATGTCGTCCTAAAACTTCTTCTACTTCATTTTCAATTTCACCGATTTGATTATCTGTTTCATCTAAATTATTTTTCAAAAAATCTTGGACTTTTTCTTGATTTCCCAGAAAACAAATATCCTGAGATTCTTTAATTTGTTCCAACCAACCTTCCGCCAAAATTCTTTTTTTCACATCTTCTTTGATCAAATTTCCCAAAGGAAAAATTATTCGAGCTAATTCTTTTTGAGTTAAACGATAAAGAAAATAGGATTGATCTTTTTTTTCGTCTTGCCCTTTCAACAACTTGAAAATTCCATCAGCTTCTCTAATTCGAGCATAATGACCAGTAGCAATTTTTTTAATTCCTAATTCGTCTGCCACTTCTAAGAGAAATTTAAATTTAATTTCCAAATTACATTTCACACAAGGATTGGGCGTTCGATTATTTTGATATTCCTCCAAAAAATCCTTAATAATACAATTTTCAAAATTTTTCGAAACATCTTTTACGATTAATTCAACTCCCAATTTATTGGCTAAATTTTCAATCTCAGTTAAATTTTTAGTTGAGAACATTTTCAAAAAAACTACAATCGGTTGATAGCCTTGCTCCTGCAAAATTCTCACTGTCATTATTGAATCCACGCCTCCCGAAAACCCAACTACAACTTTTTTAGTTTTCTTCATTTTAGCTCTTAATTAAGACAAACTAATAATACCATAAAAAAATTACCTTGGCAGTGATTTTTTTAATTTAAATTTTATTTTTGCTCAAAAATCAACTAGTTAATTGCCATTCTCCATTTTCATACCGAGCCACAATCTCTCCTCCTTCAGGTATTCCATTTTCATCATAAAAAGTGGCACTGACATTGGAACTTGAACTTTCCATTCTTTCTCCGTGTTTTCCTTTTCTCATATATTCATACTCGATATGCCCTTTTAGCATTTCTATCCTGAATTCTCTTAAATAAGGGCCTTTTTCATCATCCAATTCTCTACTAATTTCAAATTTACGCCCTCCAATCAAATCTGCTAAAAAATCTGCTAGTTCCTCAACTGTCGGAAAATCCTCTTTTTTATTTTCAAATCCCCCCCCCTGGAAAATTTTCGCTCATATAAATTAAATTATTGATTAAACAACAAAAACTTTTACAATTAATTTTTCAAGGCTTTTTGGGCTGCTACAATCAGTGGATAAACAGTTGGAGCCGGTGTCAACAAAGGATGAGTTGCCACTTGCATTCTAGCCAAATCAAAAGCCGTCACTTTTTTCTGAATACCAAGTGCTAAGACATTAATCATTTCTCCTACTTCTTCTGGCCCCATCAATTGAGCTCCTACCAACAATTTATCAGATTTTCGAAATAACAATTTAACTTTGATTGGACTGGTTTCTGGCAAAGTCGCTGGATGATGACAAGCCGATTCAAATTCACCCACTGTAATTTCCGAATCAGTAGAATCAAAATCTTCTTTCGCCAATCCATATTTTAAAATTGCATTCTCAGTCAAACCCGTCACGGCATAGGCGATTTCATTAACCATAGTTGAGAAAGAAGCCAGTGTTCCAACGTTTTCAATTAAATTATCATTTTTGAAAACATTACTTCCAGCAATTCTCGCTTCATAACAAGCAGTGGAAGCCAATAAAGCAGGAATAGAGGCTTTACTGATTAAACATTTCTTCTCGGCACAATCACCAACTGCATAAATATCTTCAAAATTAGTTTGCATAAACTTATTCACTTTGATCGAACTATTTTCTGAAATTTCAATCGAAGAATTTTCAACTAATTCAATATTTGGTTTCGCTCCAACTGCAATAATCACCATATCTGCTAAAATATTTTTGCCATCTGCCAATAATAGTTCAAAAGAATTTTGTTTTTTCTCTATTTTCTGAACTTCAGTTTTTAATTTTATTTCAACTCCAACTTCTCTCAAACTTTCCTCCAAGCTATCTGAAAAATTTTTATCCATCGTAGTCCCCAAACAATTTCCAAGTCTCTCAACTAAAATAATTTCTTTATCATCAAAACGACTAAACTCTTCAGCAAATTCAACTCCAATATACCCTCCCCCAATAATTACAATTTTTTTTGATTTTTGGGCAAATTTTTTCATCTCCTTAAGATATTCAAAATTTTTCTTCACAAACCAAATTCCTTCTTGATTCACACCCTCAATCGGAGGCACTGTTGGCTTTGAACCAGTTGCTAAAATTAATTTTTCAAATGAAAGATTTTCCTCATTTTCCATTTCTGCTATTTTTTGCTCAAAATCAATCTTCTCAATTTTTTCAATTAAAATTTCAATTTCATTTTCAATCAAACTTTTATCTGGCAAAATATCTTGATCCACACTTTCTAATCGATTAAAAACATAAGGTATTCCGCAAGGAATCACTCCCTGTTTTTCGGCTCTTACCAACAAAACTTTTTTTTCTGGACTATTCTTTTTAGCTGTGACGGCTGCAATCAAACCCGCCGGTCCTCCTCCAACCACCAATAGATCTACCTTTTTCATTTTTATTATTTTAAATTTTAATATTTTTATACCATCTCCAGCTAATCAATCCTTATTAAGTTGCAGAAAATTTTAGACGAAACAAAGAAGAAAATTTTAATTTAGTATCCGAAGATACATTTAATATTTTATTTATTTCTCAAAATCTCCCAGAAAAATAAAATGATTTTCCAACCGACAAAAATTGCCAACATCAATGAACTAATCTTAAAACCATAAAAAAATATTGGATTGCCCTTTTTTATAATCTCTAAATCTTCCACCAAAATAACTTCACAAGCTCCTGCCCCACTGTCTCCCAATTTTATGCTAGAATTCCAATTTCTTGTTTGAGCCTCATATTTTCCAGTTTTTCCATTTTTATTCTCCGCTTTCAAATTAACCAATTTTCCTTTCAATCTAATCTGATCCCCCTCAATAATTGACATCGCTTTTTTTCGAATATCTGGATCTTTTATAATCAAATGATTGTTAGAAACTTCTGCCCAGCTAAAATTAGCTCCTCGCTCCCAAGAACCTATACAAAACCGAAAATCCTGCCTGAAACTAACCGACGAATGACGGAAAGCCCCATTTTCAACATTATCACCCCAAGTCACACAAAGATCCATCGGAATAGCGCTATCAGCCCTAGTCAAACTAAACCAAGTATAATCGAATCGATTGACCACTAAAACTGACATTTCATACTCATACAAAGGCGTCAAAATAAAATCGAAACCGTCTTCTGAAAATTCGATTAGCTCAGAATCTAAAAGCGCTGATTTTTTTGGCTCTTCAAAAAGCGCTGGATCAGGATTCTTAACCGTCCTGAAATTATTCCGTCCAAAAAAAGAAATTATTACAAAAATCACCAAAGACCAAAATAAAAACTTTTCGATTTTATTTTTTAATCGTTGCTGAAATTTCTTTTCCACATAATCTATATTTTGATTTTTAACTTTTGATTTTTTCTTCCAAAACATTTTTGTTATTACCAAATACAATTCAATTCTAGCACAATAAAAAGATAGTTTCCAACAAAAAAAGGAACTCAAAAATTAAAACGAATTCCCTTTCTTTTTTAAATTATCTTATTTTAAAGACAAACAATTGCAACCACAATAAGAATCGCCAAAAAACCCATAATAGCTGTTCCACACCAATTTTTATTCCAAAACTCCTTAAAATCACTCAATTTCATCTATTTCCCCTCCCTGAAAAAAGATTAACCACTAAAATAATTTAAATCTCAAACTTTTCAAACACAATTATAATAATAACACAAAAAATTAATTTTAGAATCCAAAGCCCCAAAGCACTACCCAAAAGCGCCTCTTAAATAGAGGTTTTTCATTGTGCAAAAAGTATGAAACGATATTGAGATAATTAAAAACTAATTTATTTTCCAAGAGCTTAACATTTTGTTCACAATCCCCATACCATCCTCGAAATTAGTTGAATTATTTTCGTATGAAAATCTAATCATATTATCGTTTCTCAATATGTAAATAACCCATTTCTTTTTAGAGCCTAATTCTGCCTTAAGCTGTTTTCCAGTAGCACTTTTACCATCAGAAAGATTATAGTCAAAATCACCTTCTGCATAAACCTTCCACCCATCTTTTATAAGTGAATTTTTAGCCTCAATAAGCATTTCCTTAATTGAATGAATATCAGAATTTTGATCTGATTTTATACTAAATATATTAATTAAAGGAAAAGAACCATCCAAATTGGGGCCAACTTTCATATTCCTTATAAAACCACCTGAGAAATCAGAAATTTCCATCTTTTGATAATCTAAAAGAGTCCACCCTATGGGATATTTAATAAAATAAAATTCATTATTAACGCTTGGATTGCTAGTCTTGCTCTTATCAAAATCTGTTTTTTTTGCAGAAGATAGAAACACCTGATTTTTTTCTGGATTTATTGAGAAACTAAGCGTCTCTATATCTTCGTCACCATAACAATTGAAAAATACCTGCCACTCCCATCCAAAATCATCATCCTTGTTGACATTTAAATCAAAATCATTCGTACAATCGGGATTAGAATTCTTATATTTTTTGTAGTTCTCATTTTCATAAAGAGCTGTTAGCAATTTTTCAATTCCATAATCAATAACGAAATCTGGTATCTGGCCTCGAAACTTAGTTCCCGCACTTACACCTATTTCTGTAAATATTTTTGGATTGTCACCGCTATAATCAGTGGCAACAGACAATATCTCGCTACTCGAATAAAAGGTGTATATGATTTTTCTAAAACCTTCCTTTTCAGAAAGAGGATCTACCGAAAGTGATATATCAGACAGAATATAACCATTTCTATCTGAAATAAGATTCAAAGAATTATTGTATCCATTTCTTGTATTTATAGAATTCACTAGCACCAATTGCTGTTCTTCATTATCTATCCCAGGAACTATCTGGTTAATCTCACTATTATATCTTCTATTACATCCCGATAAAAAAATTATTACAAATACCGCAAGGCTTAAGATTATATTTCTTTTTATTTTTTTATCTTATTTTTTAGATACATCTATGGATATATTAAAAATAGTACAAAATCCATAAAAATTCCTTTTAAAATTAAATTGCGGGGAGCGTGGGACGCACTTCGAACCGGGATGGTTAAAAATTGAAAAAAATAGAAGAGTTTTTAGGGAGGATTGAAAAGTTAGTTAATATTTAAAATAAGTTTTTATGTATTTTAAATCTAGTCAAAAACCGCTTTAAAACTAATGATTACTTGATTTTTATTAGTTTTTTATTTATACTGAATTAAATTTATTTTATCTAGCTTAATCTTATGTTTAAAAAGTTTTTAGTGGTTTTTACATCAGTTCTCATTGTTTCTCTAATTATTTATTTAGTAATTAATAGAAACAAAGAAACGGTCATTGACTTAGGAAATGGTTGGAAATCTTATTCGCATGAAGAAATTGGAGTTACAGTTAAAGTTCCGATTGATGCAGAGACGGTGTTTGAGAAAAAAGGAGATAAGAAAGAAAGACCCTCAGTGGATTTTTCAAAAGGTCCAATTTATTCAATTTATTCCATTGATCCTGTCCCTAATTATTCTAAGCAAAGAGAGATTGAAAAGAAAAGGAAAGATATTTTGAAATTTAAAAGTGAAGAAACAAATTCAGATATAAATAAAAACGAAAGAAGATTCGACAAGGAGTTTAGCGTTAATGGAGAGATCGCCTTTGTTTATTTTTTTGAAGAAATGAATATTAAAAAGAACGAGCACTATTTTTCAATTGGTTCAATAACAATCCCCGGCGAAACAAGGTCAAGTTTTATTTCATTTCATCCATTACTCTTTAGACTTCCCGAAAACTTCTACAAACAATACCCTCAACTTCTCGAAGGCGGTTTTTCTAATGAAGAATTAGAACAAAGAATGCAAGATCACATTGAAGTTATTAAAGATTTGATTATTGACGTTGGTGATCTATAGAGATTATTTTTCCTAAGATTCTTTTTTTAAAAAAGAATCAAAAGGAAATGTAATGGTACATTTTCAAGCTCACAAAGTGAGCAAAGTTGTTTTTTGACAATCTAGCATAGAGGGGGTACAGAAATGAAAAAAATCATGGTTGCTTGTTTATTGTGTTTGTTTTGGGTTTCACTTGGCTACACAAAGGTTATTTTTATTGGTTCACATGGAGGTCCAGTTGCTTATTCTAATTATTGGGCACTTGGAGAGACTTATGATCCGTTGGTGGCGTATGGAGTAAAAGAGGATTCTTTGATTAGCAAAGTTTATGAAGCTGCAATTGCTCACGGCGTTGACGCTTCCATCGCATTTTTCAGAATCAATTCGTCTGTAATGATTTATCCTTTAATCTCTAAGGACACGGCTAGTGTTTCGGTTGGAGAGGGATATGTTCAACAAGTTTATAAGGACGGAGATTACGTTTTTCTTGTCGGCTATAGTGCTGGTGGAAAATATGTTATCAATCTTGCTGATACACTTGAAAAAGACAATATCCCAGTTCATTTTTTGGGTTTAATTGATCCAGTTATTGGATTTAATATTAGTATTCCAAGAAATGTTAAAGAAGCTGTTCTTTATGTTCAAAAAAGTGAAAGTTTTGATCCACAGGGATTTCCCTTTTTTTTCTATGACGGCTCTGAAACAAATTATTCTGCCTATACCGTTGTTGGACCAGATGTTAATCATTCTTCTATAGATAATCAGGAGATTGTTTGGACTGATTTGGGTAATAGAATGTTAAGTGTAGCAAATATTGATTTATCGGTGCCTGTTGTTTTAGGAGATAGCTATGTTTCAGAAGACGATTCCGAAGAAACGGCTTCTGATGAAGGTAATGGACTTCCTGAAAATCCAGGTTTTGAAACAATTAACCCCTACACCAATTCCACCGACATCCACATCACTCACTGCAAGATTCGACCCTATAAAGAAGGATCTTGGCATAAAAGAGTAGATGTCGAACTTGGTCCGGGAGGAAACTTTAATATTGAGATGGAAGTTAGAATTAGAAACAAATCTAACTATGATCTGGAAAACATCGACGTTGATTATCTGGTAGTCAAAGACAAAAAAGATTTTGATC
>Ga0209633_10000180_pt1 | contig 76234 bp, 63 predicted proteins | sample Cruoilmetagenom1_FD_187290 | JGI IMG/M metagenome (GOLD analysis project Ga0209633, IMG submission 187290) | Oil polluted marine microbial communities from Coal Oil Point, Santa Barbara, California, USA - Sample 1 (SPAdes) (version 2) | ecosystem: Environmental > Aquatic > Marine > Oil seeps ... | reverse complement strand
CATCATAGTCACTTGCCCGCAAATCAAATTCTGAAATAGTAGCGCCTCCCTGAGCAGCAACAGAACGTGTTTGAGAGTTTTGTTTTGCAAATACTCCGGTTACTGTAGTTTTACCAAACTGTAACTCGGCCTTGACGCCAAATAAATTTTGAGCTCCGGTAATTAATGAACTTTGAATAGGCATACTCACATTACCCACTTCTACTTTTCTGACAATGTCATCTTCGGTAGGTGTGTATTCTAACTTTACCTGATTTTGAAAATTGAAAGTCGACTCTGTATCAAAATTAATATTAACACGTAACCTTTTACCAACTTTTGCATTTAAACTTGCACTAATTTCCTGGTCAAAATCAAAAGTAGTACTTTGCCTGTTGCGTTCGGACAATTGAGGGTTTTCGACTTTTTGAAACAAAATACCCATTTTAATCAAAACAGAACCTTGAGGGTTGACCTCAATCTCGTTTCCGCCAAAAATATTTTCAAAAAAACTAGAGTTTACATAATACTTGGGTAATAAATTTTTTTGTGCCAGTTCACTGTTTTTTTTCTTGCCGCCAACGGCACTTAGTTTATCTTTAAAGTAACTCAGCATGTCACGCTTTAAGCGATACTCTTCATATTCTTTCTGAGTCATATAAAACGGATGTTTTATATAAGAATCACCGACCTTTTCAACAAACATGTATTGCTTGGTTTCAGGATCATAAATAACTTCAAAATTTGAAATATCGTTTAAAAATAAACTTCCGCGTTGATGGCTCTTAAATCCATAAGGCAATTTTGATACAGAGTCAACTTTTATAGTATCGGCTAGTTTAGTAACTGAATTCTTAATTGTATCTTTTTTTTGCGGAGAAGATGGAGGTATTTGAGCATTTATGGATGCGGCTGTAAAAAATATAAGAAACAGTAAAAAGCTATATGTGGCTGATGTTCTAATATTCAATTTTTTACAAAATTTTAAGTGCATTCTTTATTATATCCTCAAGAGTAATGTCAGGGGTTTCTTGAATAATTTTTTGCACTAATTTCTCGACCTGTTTACGCGAAAACCCAAGAACTTCTAAAGCAGATAACGCTTCTTCTTTAATAGTATTGCCAGACGCTACAGAATCTTCAGATAATTGATAAGGTTTAACAATTTTATCTCTTAAATCTATAATTACTCGTTGTGCAGTTTTAGCACCAATTCCTTTTACAGATTGGATAGTAGCTACATCTTCAGAAGCGATGGCGTGTTGAATTTGTTCAGGTGTCATTGATGATAGCATGGTTCTAGCAATACTGGTGCCGACACCTGAGACAGAAATTAGTAATTTAAAGATTTCCCTTTCAATTTTACCCGAAAAACCAAACAATGTATGTGCATCTTCTTTTATCGAAAGGTAGGTATATAATCTAATCGCTTCTGAATCAGGAATTTTAGAATAAGTATGTAATGAAATGTGTAGAAAATAACCAATACCATTACATTCAATAATAGCAAATGTCGGATTTTTCTCTACTAATTTACCTCTAATATGAGTAATCATTTATATGTATGGGTTAATAGCAAAACTACATAAATTTTTTACCATAAGGCTTATGTAGAATTAACAAATTTATTACAAGAGTAATTTTATACCATACTTATATTTTAAATAAAATTTTTGACGAAAATACAAAAACTAAACTTATTTTTTAGCTTTTTCTTGAGCATCTATTACAGCGACAGCTGCCATGTTTACCATTTCATCAACACTTGCACCCAATTGCAAAATATGTGCGGGTTTTTTCATTCCGAGCACAATAGGGCCAATAGATTCAGCTTCATATAATTCCTTCATCAATTTATAGGTAATATTAGCTGAATCGAGATTTGGAAAAATCAATACATTTACTTTTTTATCGACCAATTTAGAAAAAGGAAACTCTTTTTTAAGTAGATCCGGATTCAAGGCAAAATCCACTTGAAGTTCACCGTCAATAACTACATTTGGATATGACCGATGTATGTATTCAATAGCTTTGGCAATTTTAACTGAATTCTCAGATGTTGAAGCACCAAAATTAGAATATGATAACATGGCGATATTGGGCTTAATATTGAAAATTTTAGCTAATGAAGCAGTAAGTTGAGATATTTTGGCTAATTGTTTTGCAGTAGGGTTTATATTAATTGTGGTATCGGCCAAAAACATGGGCCCCCTTTTGGTAAGCATCAAATTTGCAGCTGCAATTCTGGTAACACCTTTTGCCATTCCAATTAATTCAAACATAGGTTTAACAACGGTAGAATAGTTACGGGTATACCCTGTAATTAGAGCATCTGCCTCACCTTCATTGACCATCATAGCGGCAAAATAATTACGTTCCCGCATCCATTTTTGTGCATCTAACAATTTAATACCTTTACGTTGTCGTGCTTTCCAATATTTTTCTGCAAAACGATATCTTCTTTGTTTTTCTTCAGGTGTTTTCGGGTCAATTATTGGTACTTCATCAACAAATCCAATTTCTTCTTTTAACTCTAAAATAGTTTCTTTATCTCCCAATAATATGGGATAACCTATACGTTCGTCATGAACTATTTGGGCTGCTTTTAAAACATCTAAATGATCTGCTTCAGCAAAAATAACGCGTTTAGGATTATTTTTAGCTCTATCATGTAATAATCGAACAATTTTACTTCCGGTTCCCAACCGCTCCATCAGTTCATCTCTGTACTTATCCCAATCAGTAATGGGTTCGGTTGCAACACCAGAATCCATTGCTGCTTTTGCTATTGCCGGGGGAATTTCATAGATTAATCTAGGATCAAATGGTTTTGGAATGATATAATTTTTACCAAAAGTTAAATTGACTTCGTCGTAAACTATATTTACTTGCTCGGGTACTGCATGTTTTGCCAAATCTGCTAAGGCATGAACGGCAGCCAATTTCATTTCCTCATTAATTTTTGTAGCACGAACATCCAATGCTCCTCTAAAGATAAACGGAAACCCCAACACATTGTTTACTTGGTTAGGATGGTCAGACCTACCGGTTGCCATGATAATATCATTACGGGTTTTTACGGCCAGATCATATTCTATTTCCGGATCAGGATTTGCCATTGCAAAAACAATCGGGTTTTTTGCCATAGATTTTACCATAGCTGCTGAAACTATTCCTCCTTTAGATAGCCCGATAAAAACATCAGCACCCTTCATAGCCTCTTCCAATGTATATATATATTTGGAGGTTGCGAACTCAGCCTTTTGGGAAGTTAAATTATTAGCATCTTTACGGATAACACCCTTACTGTCTAGCATGATAATATTTTCCAGTTTGGCCCCAATTTTAATATATAATCGCGTACAAGAAATAGCCGCAGCTCCTGCGCCACTCACAACTATTTGTATTTTAGAAATATCTTTTTTGGCAACTTCACAGGCGTTTTTTAAGGCTGCTGCTGAAATAATAGCTGTTCCATGTTGATCATCATGCATTACCGGGATGTCTAACTCTTCTTTCAACCGGCGTTCAATTTCGAAAGCTTCCGGGGCTTTAATATCTTCCAAATTAATACCACCAAAAGTAGGGGCAATCGCCTTAACGGTCTCTACAAATTTATCCACATCGGTGGCATCAACTTCAATATCAAAGACATCAATATCAGCAAAAATTTTAAAAAGTAGCCCTTTACCTTCCATGACCGGTTTTGATGCCTCCGGTCCTATGTTACCCAACCCCAAAACGGCTGTACCGTTTGAAATTACCGCTACTAAATTTCCTTTAGAAGTATATTTGTAAACCTCTTTTTTATTGTTGGCAATCTCCAGGCAAGGTTCTGCCACACCAGGTGAATATGCTAATGATAGATCACGCTGGGTACTATATTTTTTAGTTGGGACTACTTCTATCTTTCCTGGTTTGGGTTTGGAGTGGTAATTTAAAGCATCACGTTTTTGCTTGCTATTGCTCATAAAAATTATTTAGAGTTGAAGATACAAATTTAATAGGTTTACTATTAATGACGTTACTATTCTTCACTATTCTTTTAGAAACTGAATGTTACGTTGTAAGCCGGAAAATTTTGTACGCTTAACTGCAGATTTTTTAAAGACCTTTCTGAATACATCTTCTGTAATTTCTTCCCAATCTTTTTTTGTCATTGATAACAATTGAGGATGTGGATTGAATAGTGGTTCATTATTAGGTTTTGAAAAACGATTCCATGGGCAAACATCTTGACAAATATCACAACCAAACATCCAGTTATCAAATTGACCTGTTATGGATGCAGGTATTTCATTTTTTAATTCGATAGTGAAATACGAAATACATTTACTGCCATCAACTATATAGGGTTCAACAATGGCTTGTGTAGGACAAGCATCTATACATGCGGTACATGAACCACAATGATCTGTAATAGGATTGTCATGGTCTAATTCTAAATCTACAATAAGTTCCGCAATAAAATAAAAAGAGCCTACTTGTTGTGTGAGTAAATTACTGTGTTTTCCAATCCAGCCCAATCCACTTTTAGCTGCCCAGGCTTTATCTAATACGGGAGCTGAGTCTACAAAAGCCCTGCCATTAACATCTCCAATCTCTTCTTGAATATAGTTGAGTAGATTTTTAAGTTTTTCTTTGATCACAAAATGATAATCAGTACCATAAGCGTACTTGGAAATTTTTGGTGCAGTTTTATCTTCTTGCTCTTGTGAAGGATAATAATTCAATAACAAAGAAATTACACTTTTAGAACCTTCAACCAGGTTGGTTGGGTCCAACCGTTTATCAAAATGATTTTCCATATACTGCATCTCGCCATGCATATTCTGGTTGAGCCAATTTTCTAAACGTGGTGCTTCCTCTTCTAAAAATTGAGCCTTAGAGATACCACACGATAAAAAACCGAGGCGTTTGGCTTCGGTTTTGATGAGAGTGGTATATGTATTTTTGGAGTTCAATGTTTGCTAAAATTACGAGGCAATTTAATCAAAATTTATTTCTGATAGATTATAAACCAAATTTGTTATGATGCATACTTTTCCATTATAAATTACGTTAATATACTAACCCACCTTTTTATTAAATCACTAAAAAATAATAGATTATGAAACCAATAATTTTTTTATTCAGTTTGATGCTATTTTTTTCTTTGTCATGTAAGAATGATGATGATACTAATACTGATACAATAGTAGGTACTTGGGAGCTACAAAGTGTAATACCGTTAGATAACGGAAATACCGTTGAATGTAATAATAATGTTACAACATTAGAGCTTTTTGAAGTACAAAATAACATATTAAAAGCAAGTATAAGTTCATTAAATATTTCTAACGACAATACTGATAATTGTACATCCTCCACCGAGGGGGAATATGATTTGAATGGAAATATTACATTCGATGCTAACTTTATTCCGCCTCCAAAAAATGCATATTCTTATATAAAAAATGGTAATACACTAACTTTAACTACCACAATAAATAACATAGAATACGTATATAACAAAACTAATTGATTTGTTGTTTTTGTATGAAAAAATAAAGGCACTTTTTTTAGTACCCTCATCATAATTTATTTTATTTTACCTCCAAAAAGCGAATATTCTTATAATTAAAACAGCAATAAACTAACTTTAACTACCAATATATACAATATTGAATTTATTATTTAAATGAAGAATTAATTTAAACATGTTTAAAAACAGCTATAAATACTATTTGAATTATGTTGCTGATCTCTAAGCCAAGCCTTTATGGCAACATAATAAGGCGGAGTTGCAGACCCCCCTCCCATTGGTTTTGTAGTCATAAACTCTAAAACTTGTAAATTCCTCATAATGTCTACATGCAATAACTCAAAATTTTCAAGGACCATAGAGGTCATATCGTGTGCAAAGAGAACATGACTTTTCATATAGGTAATGAATCCTAATTTTTCATTTGCTGCAACAATATCCTCTTTAGCTTTAATACGTTTGAACATATCACTTTCTGTTACTATACGCATTGTAGGGGGGCAATTTGGTGACATTGGTAAAGCCGCGCCAGTTTCTCTATGACAAATAGTTGACCATCTGACAGTCCGGTCATCACAATTTGGTTGTTGAAGTCGATTTATCCAGCATAACAACCGGTCTTGATTAGGATGCTGATTGTTATTTATAACCTTTGCTTTCAATACATCCAAAGCCTGTTTAAAACGAGCTTCCATAGAAGCGGGGAGAGGTCTATTGGGCCATATTGAGTCAAACACTTTCGGGCTTTCCTCTACAGGTTCTTCAGAAATTTTGTTGTCTAAAATCATCAATAATTCTGCTCTTGTAACAGAGTGTAATCTTCGGTGAAACAGTTTAGAAAATTCGTCATCGGTTGACTCTTCGCCTAACTGATTGCGAAACTTTGAAGCAAAATTTATGGGAATATTTCCAAATAGCACTCTAAGTCTTAAACGTCTTTCACGCAACCCTCTATCCTGAGGATTCTTAAATTTCATTTGCAATTCTTGACGAATGCATTGAATTGTTTTGTCGAATAGTCTCTGATTTTCCATGGCTTGAATCCTATTGGGTATTTGCGATCACTACACATTGTATCCACCCACAGTATAAGTCGTCGACGTTACCACTTCGATCTCTCAATAGTAAATCGGCAGACACGGTTACGGTATTATCTCGTATGTGCGCAATATCCAGATCGATCTGTTGTTGCCAGATTCGGTTGTCCTTCTTTGTATATTCAATGTGAAAGCCTTTTAGTACTGCATTGGCAGAGAGCACCTTCGATTGGAATTGGGCTGTTGCTTCCTTGGTTTGTTTCGTGCCCTTCACGGGATCAAATTTGATCTTTAATTCTTTAAATGAAACCATCTTTCTAAAATTTAATGTACCTACTCTGTTGAAAGGCTTTTCGGTTTACGCCTTGTTCTATTTATAAAATTGTAACGCTCCTTTGACTCTTAATGGAAAGAAAAAGTGAAATCTTAACAGATTGATTGTTTTTTTAATTCTTTGGTGATCACCAAAAACCGACAATAGCTTTTACAGATGTCATTTTTATTCGTATTTCAAGTTTACCCGCGGTATAAAAATGGGCTGAGATGTTCTGTTTATCTTATTAATCAATTCCTTTTTTAAGAGCTCTCTAAGCGTTTTATCTACCTTTTTTTTATCAAATAGTTTATATAATTGTGCTGTAGAAGCTCCATATGTCCTTTTTATTTCAAATAGAATTTCTGCTTCTGTTTTTTCTAAAAGATGTGTTTTCATCAGATTTTCTATCAGCTCTTCCTTTTTCGCTCTTGAGAGAACTGTATCAGACTTGTTTTGTTCCAGAATAATAGAGTTTAGTAAGTAATCTACTTTTTTATTAGAATCTTCAGCTCGGATACTCGCTTCGCTTACCTGCTCTGAAACCTGCTCAAAAACTTTTGAATAAATACCTTGGAGAAATGTATCTGCAAATAAGGAAGCCAATAAGCATAAACTTACAAAACTTATATAATTCTTATATAAAATTTCATTTTTATCATAATCCAGAATGCGGCTCGCCACCAATTTTAAAAACAATGGCAATACCCCTGCAGCAATAATTCCCAACAATATTGATCTTATCAAACCTCTTAAAGTAAACTCCAGGTTCAGAATAAAATAATTGCCCATTCCTCCCAGTATTCCTGCCAGAATTGCAATAATAAGAAGTGTCCTTAGGTGATTTGCTAATTTCATGATTGTCGTTTAGATATTATAGATTGGTACTTGTGCCTACAATTCCAATGAGAAAGAAAGAATCGTAAACAACCTCTTGAGGCTCAAGTTGCTTGTTGATATTTATATTTCTGTTGGCAGCTATGGCATTCCAAAATCCTATTTCCTTGTATCCATTTTTTCTAATCTGAATATAGTAGTAAGCACTTTTGGTCCGTCTGGCTGCGCCAGTATCTCTTTTTGGTACTTTTACAGTAGCCTTTCCGTTCTCATCCGTTTCAGCTTCCTTGAAATAACTGCTTTTATTGTCCTTAATTGAGATTTCCGCCTTATAGATTCCTGAATTAGAAAGCTTATCTCTAATATCAAAATGTAAAACCGACTCGCTTACCTGGTTTACCCACTTGGCCGATACGATTACCAAACTCTTGGCTTTAGCCTTTTTAGGCTTAGGTCTTGGTGGCCGAACTTCGGCTCCATCTATTTTAAAAGGACCTACCTTAATACTTCGAGAGCTTGCAACAATAGTATTTAACGCCTTACTTTCATCCGACAGGCTAAAAAGTTTCTTATCTACCTTTGCGGCAATTTTGCCTCCATAAATTAGTTTGTTCGTTACTGGTTTTATAAAAGCTTCTTTGGTTTTCTTATTGGTGAAAAATTGATTTTTCATAAAAATGGGACCAAACTTAATCACACTATTGGCCTCAATCTTTGCCTTCTCTTTGTTAGGTAAACTATCTTTAAGCATAATCCTGAGCTTTTTGATTAACAGCACCTTTTGAGCATAGTAATAGCCAGTTTGATTAGTCGGTTTCTTTATGAAATCACTTTCTAAGATAGTAGGGTAAAACCAAGACCTTTTGATGTTTACCAGGTTATATTGCAAAGTGATTTTCTTGATATAATCCTCTTCATAGTCAAAATTTAAAAGGTCATTATAAAAGCCTTTTTGGGAAATTTTTGCTCGTTCAAAAAGTGCTTCGACTTCATTTTCTTCAATTTCAATTGAATTCCAGCTTCGTTCTACTTCATAGAAATTATGTGGCACCAGCTGTATTTTGGAATATGTATTTAACGACTTAATTCCTGTTTTTTCACTATTCTTTATTTCATTCTCAATACGCTTAATATCTGCCAAAAAAGTATCGTATTCTGATTGTTCATTGGCCCGGTCTAAAATTTCTTCGATCTCCGCCTTATGCCCTTTGTTTTTCCAATCTGTTACATGAAGCTTTATTTCTAACTGCAACTGATCGATTTGTTTCCTGAGCACCTCTTCTAGTTTAGGCTCATCTGTTTCATGCAGTTCAGTGGTTAAAGTTCCAAGTCGATCCAATAATTTTTCATATTCTTCCCGTTTCTTATTATAAATTCGAAAAGCCACTGTGGGTGTTTTATCAGCTTTGTATAACTTGTTGAGTTCATTATCTAGTTTTGAATTTGTAGGTTTTTTTTCTTCCAGTTTTAAATTGGATATTGATTCTTTGTATAGTTCAAATAAATTAAGATTAGGGTCTACATCCCAGAAATTCTTACTTGCACTCAATGAATTGAACTGCATGGATATGTCTTCGGCTTTTAGGAGCGACTCTTCTGTATTCGTAGCTGCTGAAAGAAATAGAAAGTCATTTGATTCAAAAACCCTTAGCGAAGGACATCCAATGAATAGGTTCTTTTTGGCAATTGCTGAATTTTTTAGTGTCTCATTCAATTTTTGAATACAGGCTATATAGAATTTCATTTTGACTTTTTTTAGTTTAGAAACTCCTTGTCATTTTTGCTGTCAACTAAAAACCACAAGGAGTTCATTATCAATATTTAATTTACTTCTATCCACTCATCATCCGCAATTGAAGGAAGCGGATTTGGACATATGTCCTCAAACACATGACATTTTCTTCCAATAAGTAAGATGCCTGATGCTTCCTCATTCTGTTCTTCGGTTTTTCGAGAATTACTAACTTTTTCGTTATTGTACTCGTACTTACCTCCCATATTAAAGGCTCCAATACGGAATCCTCCACCGGCTTTAATATGTGTTTTCACTTTCTTGTATGAAGCACTGTCCTTTTTAAAGCCAATTTTCAGGTCGGTAACGAAATACAATTCTGTTGTAAAAGCTGGCATTAAACCACCCCCGTTTCCGTCGCTCACCATTTGATTATTGAGTGCCTCCTTTCCATGTTTCGAAAACTTCCAGTATCTGGATTTCAAATAGGTTACCGAGCACCAGGGACGTGAAACATAACATTTGGTCATTTTAAAGCTCATCTGAAAATCATTGATATTCATTTCGCTATTAACGGACGTTCGCTCTCCGCCTGTAGATGCTTTTCCTATTCCAAAATAGCTCGCCTTGGCCTCCCATTTATGAGAGGTTTTCTTACTCTCTGCATCGAATTCTTTCTTTTTGAATTCGAACTTCTGCCAACCATCTGAGTTCTGCAAAATTGTAGATGGAATGGGTGTTGAATAGTAATACTCGTTTGAGCCTCCCAATCCTGTTCTTTTTGATGCCAGTAGTTCCGATTCGCATTTCTTCTTAATAGTTAAGAAATTACTGCTTTCAATCTCATCGATGTAGTTCATCACTTTTTCAATGGCTCCCTTAAAACCAAGGGCTTCCCACCTTTTTAATGCACTATCACGCTTTGCAATAAAACTCCTACCGTTAATTGACATTTCGGTCATTGCTTCAGCATCCCCATCACTAACACGCTTTTGTAGAGAAGTTAGTTCGTCCTCAGCTTCATAATATTTCACTTCGTATTCCAAATACTTAACATACTTGGGTGAGGGAAAGGACTGAAAAATGAACTCTGGATTATCTTCCGGATGCTCAACCGTCTCAGGATCGAAATCGGGATTCTTTAACTTCTTGGTCTTAAACAAGGTTCCACGCAATTTTTCGAGTTTCTTTTCAATTTTAGGATCTATTTTTGAATCCTTTACAACTGAATAATCCATCACCTCACTATAGACTTTCGAAACGGCCCCTCCAGAAGGGTTAAAAATTGTAAAGGCGCGGGAGCCATCCTCAACCTTGGGAATATCTGATGGTAATTGATCGATAATGCGAGCAGTCTCCTCAGCATGGGCAAAACTCCCCCATTTTTTACTTGCGCGTAAATTGTTGTACTCTTCATCCGACATGTTTTCGGCCTTTGGCACCACTCCAAATACACCCTTCGCGGCATAATCAAATGCCTCCTTGTCCAAAACGGTCGCCACGGGCTCCCAGGCAACAAAGTTATTGGCGCCTAGCATTTTTGGGTCACCCCCATTGGTTAATTTCTTATATACTTGTCCGAAAATTACATTCATGAAATTGTCCGGAATCGGTTCAAATTCTTCTGCCATGATTTCTATTTTTTTATTGTATTATTTTTTAATTGAAAATTTTATCCGCCAATTCTTTTACGGTCACAATGGCATTTATGGCCGTTGTCATGCATTCCCGAGTGGCTTTATCGAAAATTCCGTTTACCTCCATTTGGTCACTACTAGCTTGAAATTTCATTAGTGTCTCCTTTGTTCTTGATCCAAAAACACCATCTGAGGTACCAACCTCGTATCCTAATTTTTTAAGTGAATCCTGAAGTAGACGTACATTGTTTCCTGTACTCTTTAACTTCAATGCAGTACGCGGAAAACGTACTTCCCTTGCCGGTCTTAATCTTCGAAACCCAAGTAATCTATCGGCCGACTGAGCCGATTTCGAAACCTGATTTCCTTGATTTCCACCCAAACAATAAATTGATCCATTTCGCCTGAAGCCATCGAACATTCCCACGTGTCCCTTCCATGATTTGGGACTCTCTCTCCAAAAGATAACTACGTCACCTGGTTCCGGGTCGGTGATCTCGATTCCAACATCCAACCAGCTTCGTGCCTTTAGAGAATACGATCGTTCAAGGCCCGCCTTATGCGCGCACCAATTCATAAAAAGACTGCACCATGCCTGATCGTCCCCTTTATAATTTTTGAATCCTATATCCTCTGCGTACTTCAGGATTCTGGGATTGTTTGCTTTCCCTTTACTTTCTTTCACCCCATCTTCCTTGTGGGCGATCTGTACAATGTCTTTCATTTTCTTAAATTTTAAATGTTAATAGACTTCTTTAATCTTAATGGAAGAAAAAAAAGAAATCTTAACATCTATGAAGAAAAAAAGTTTTTTACCTTTGAGAGATAGATAGAACACGACTAAGTGGATAAAGGGGAAATCAATAGTCTAATTAATAGTATTCCAAAAGAAATCAGGACCATATACTATATGCATAGAGATGCTTTTTTTAATTTTGGGATTGCTTATGGTATAGATAGATATATTATGGCGGATATTTATCAGGAAGCATTTTTAGTACTTAGAAAACATGCAATAAAAGGAAGATTAGTAAAAGTTGATAGTTCACTTAAGACTTATCTTTTTGGTATCGGTAAACGAATGATTTTTAACTATCATAAACAACATAAAAATATAATACCATTAGAACCAAAACTCCATATAGTTGATAAAGAAATTGAGGAAATTGATTTTGATACCGTTGATAAACTTACCGTAGAGCAAAAATTACTTCGTACTTTTTTCAATATGTTAGGAAAACGCTGTCAAGAAATGTTAACATTGTTCTATTATAGAGGACTAACTATTAACGAGATTGCTGAAAAATCTGGATACGAAAACGCGAATGTTGTAAGTAGTCAAAAGTCCCGCTGTATCAGACGTCTAAAAGAAATGATTAATACCCGCAATAAATGAATTCTGAAGGTCTTATATTAAAATATATTCAAAACACACTGACTAGTGAAGAGAAATTGGAGTTTGATAGATTGATAGCTTCGGATGAAGATTTTAGGAAAGAAATAGCATTTCATACTGATCTCAAAAAGGTAACTGAAAATAAGGATGATGATAATTTTAAGTCTTTACTTTCTGACCTTGAAGCTAATGCTGAAGTATCTACAAGGAAGCACTACACTAAATGGTATGTGGCTGCTTCCATTATTGTATTGTTAGGGTTAGCTTATTTTTTGAGTTTAAAACCTGCATCTAACGATGAATTATTTACTTCTTATTTTGAACCTTATAGAAATGTGAGTCAACCTGTTGTTCGTGGGGATGAGGATAAAGAACTGAAGACGATTGCATTTAGTGCCTATGAAAATGGTGATTTTAAAAAAGCACTAGCTTTGTTTGACCAGTTGCTACTAGAAAAAGAAGATCCTATTATTTCATTTTATAAAGCAAACGTTTTTTTAAAACTTAATGAAGCAGAAAAAGCTATTGCGATACTTGAGAAAAATATTGCAATTAAAGATTCTTTTAGTGTGAAAAGATACTGGTATTTAGCTTTGGCGTATTTAAAGGTTAATAAACCCAAAAAATCTAAAGAAAATTTAAAATTACTCTTAGAAACTCCTAAAAATACCTATAAGAAAAAGGAAGCTACAGTTCTATTTAAAAAGCTTGATTAGTTTTTTTCTAAAAAGAAGGAGTGGAATAGAAATTAAAATGACGATCCACCAATTCGATATTTCTTGTGATAAAGGGTCTGTATTACCCGACACCACAAATCCAGCCCAATAATAAGGATGTTTTAACAACGGATCATCAGTAGAATCAAGGTATTCTAATTTAGCATTTTGGAGAGCATGATCTTTAGTAAGTCCTTTATTAAGATTATTATAGAAAGAAAACATAATGGCAGCCGTTTCTTTATCAGGAACTTTCCATAGACTCATTACTGTACTTTTTGCTCCTGCATAGTGAAAAGCTCTTGACATACTCATAATACCTTCACTTTTTTCTAGCTTTCCAAAACCTGTATTACACGCACTTAAAACAACAAGCTCTGATTCTATAGGTAGTGTATATATTTCTGATGCAGTAAGCTCAAAATCTTCTGAATTTTTTGAAAAAATAAGCTTATTATACAAAGGGTTCTCACTATCTAGTGTGGCATGGGTTGCCAGGTGTAAAACTGAAGAATTACTTGCTTGTTTGACAAAATTCTTTAGAGATGCCTCACTCCCCAAAAAAGTAGATCCTTTCATAAGTTTGGCAATACCATCGATTTCAGCACTATTTGATGATAAGGAATTCCATCCTTCATATTCTGGTGCAAACCCAATCCAAGTTGATTCTTTTCTTTTTTTAGAAAACCTTTCATTATGTGTTTGTAACAAAGTAGCTGACCCCACATAACTTATCGTATGCTTTCTGAATAAATATTGATCATTATCTAACAAGGCTTCAAACGGAAGGTAACTTAATACGTCATCAGTTACCAGAATAAGTCTTTTCCTTATATCAAACCCTTTTAATAAGAAATCAAATAATTTCTTAGAAGTTTCTTCAACACTTTGTTGTTTAATAAGTTGCTTTCTATAAATTGAAACCAAATTTTTTATTATTGAAGGGTTTGATAATTTAACAAAATCAATATGCTCCTTATTTATTATAAAGGCATATATATTTTCATTGCCCGTATAGTACTCAATAAAGGTGTCATTATTACCTAAATACTTTTTCTGTAAATAAGAGATAGGTACTGTAAAGTCAGCATACTTTAATTGATAGTACTTTGGAAACTCTTTCTCAATTTTATGTAATAGTTCATCCAACCGAGAACTATAGTCTAAACGTTGACTCATTAAGGAATCAACTACACTTGATTGTTCTTCATTATATATTGCTTCTTTAACACCTCCTAAAAGTTGTTTTAAGGTATTCTCATTTTGCAGTAGAGAATCTGGAACCCCAGCCATTTTCTTAAATTTTTCATCTCGAATTCCAGCCAGTAAAGAGCTGTTTCTATTAATTTCAGAAATCTGAAATGCTTTTTCTAAATATTGTTTTTCATTTGTATTTTCATATAAGATATGGCATGCTTCAATTGATTTTTCAAAATAGTCAATATTCCTTTTATTACTATTTATTCTAGAAACTTCTGAGGTATATTCTTTTTTAATGTTTTTAATGTTTTGTATAATTATATCCAAATTATTATACGACTTTTTTAGATCACTAATTTTATTAGACTCTTCGTATTTTGACAATGCAACTAAGTTCGTAATGTGAACAGCTTCTACTAGTAATGAAGGAAAATTATGTTCATTTTTGCTCTCTAAACTAAGATGTTTATCAGTAATAGATAATGCCTTATCATATTCTTTGTTATTAAACAAAGCCTTAGCTAGAAGCAATTCGGCCTCAAGTGTAAATTTGTGATTTTTATAAAAAAACTCTAACAAAATGATGTATGCATTGTTAAAATAGTCCACTGATTTTTTATTAGCTCCAATTTGTAGGTGCAAACTCCCCAAACCAAGATAACAATTAGCTTCAAGAACTTTAGAATTTAATTTTTTTATCCTACGCAATGCTTCAATATACTTCTTTTTAGATTCAATATACAAACCAATAACCGCATATGTCTTAGCCATTGACATTAAGTTCTCAATGGGAAATTGATTATAAATTCCGTTGGACTTTTCTCTAATTACCAAAGCTTTCTTATCGAATTCTAATGATTCTTTATGCTTTTCTTTTAATTTGAGTAATCTCGCGTATGAAGTATAAACATTAGCGACGTTGAGATTATCCTTTCCAAATATACTTATAGACATGTGTAAAGCCTTTTCTATATATTCTTCCGCTTTTTCTAGATCATTTTTTAGAGTATAAACATTGCTTAATGCGACATATATATCAGAAATAAAACCTACTTCTTCACCTTGATTTTGTAAATCATACTCAGCAGATTTTTTATAAAATTCTATTGCTTTTTTATAATCTCCCTGTGCTTCATGTATAATGCCAATATTAAATGCTGTTATTGCTAAATCGTATAAATTAGTAGGATTTTTCAGCTTAATCTGGTAAGCTTTGCTGTAGTAATAATATGCTTTATTAAAATTATCTTTAAGTAAGTAAGCATTTCCTAAATTGTTAAGTAGTTCTGCCTTCACGAGAATAGGAATATTGATTTCAGGAAAATCTAACGTGTTTTCTATCAACCTAATAGTCTCATCATATCTTGTTAATAATATTAAAATCCTGCTGCGTATAGTGTACGTTTTTACAAGATTATATTTTTTAATAGAAGGGTTTCGCAATTGCTCTGCCAAAATAATATCGCTTATTTTCAGCGCCTCTTTTCCATTGCCATCAAGCCTATATATTAATGCCTTAATATTCATTAACTCGCCTCGTAAACTATCATTTTTTATACCTGAAGATGTATACTTTTTTAAAGAGGTGTTAGTCGTTTTTAAAGCTAACGAAAAATTATTTTTATATATTAAGATGTTAGAAATATATAGTTTTGATTTCAAATGATTTACTATGTCATCATTTTTTAAGAAATAGTCTGACGCAAGGTTGAAGTTATGTAAAGCTTCAATGTAATTATATTTTGTAAAAGCGGTAAGACCTTTGTGATATACTCCATTTTTTTGTTGTGAAAAAACAGAAAGCACCATTGAAAATTGTAGAATAAGGACAAATCTTTTTTTCATCAATAGTTTTTACTATAAATATATATCATTTCTTAACTAGTTAATAGTATTTTCATTATTATAATAAGTTGAAAAGACAAAAACCGAGGCGTTTGGCTTCGGTTTTGATGAGGTTGGTACTATTTTGTTTAGTATTCACACTTTATAAGTCCTTCTTTTGAGAAAGATAACCTGAATGCTAAGGTACAACTATCTTTAAATAATTTGTAAAGTGGTTTTAATTACACGATTGGGTTGCTATACACCAAGCCAAGAAGTAATAAATCTACCAATAATATAAATCAAAGGAAAAATAGAGAGGCAAGCTAAAATCACTAACATTTTTTTGAAATTAATATTATCTTCCATCTGTTTTCTCTTTAAACGAACCCATTTTTTATTAATGATCACTCGTTTGACGCACCAAATATAATGTATTGATAATCAGAAGTCAATAGGGATTTTCCCCCTTTTTTGAGGGGGATTTCTCCCTATTAATTAAAAATTAGTTTAATCAATTTACAAGATGAACTGAAAATTCTATCTCTGCACATTCACCTTCTTCATCAGGAATTTCAGTAAAAGGGGGTATTTCAAAAGGATTCGTACAACCTCCTGCATATCCACTAACTTGTTCATAAATCATTCCCGGAATTGCTGGGCCATGACTTCTTAACAAAAGATCTATCTGAGCATTAAATGTATTTCCTTTTTGCAATCCTCCTGCAGAGGGTAAGCCAAAAAGCGCATTTATAGATCCAGAATCATCGCCAGCTTTAAGACGAGCATAAAAGGTTCCTATTCCATTTTGTCTAATTAAGCGACCAGTAGCATACATAAATTCAACACCGGTATCAGGGTTTCCTAAATCAGTATCAATACATTGACCAGGTGTTGCACAATTTTCAGGATTATTCCATATAGCCCACCATAATGTATATACGTATCCTGAAGTTAAAACATTTGAGCGGTATCTCGTCCAAATACCTCTTCTGCCCCTTATTAATTTAGAGTTACCCGTTGTTTGACCGAGTATAGGGTTAATTACATCAGCCCTAGAATAGACAAAATATCTACCATGTTTTTCAAGTGTTTCAAAATCTTTAGCTTTGAAATCGCCATCAAAATTTTCTAAGTTAGCTGAAGGATTGTCTAGAATGATTTCTTCTGAATCTCTGCTACATGAACTAATAGCAAAGATAATAATTAAGAATAGAAGTTTTAATAAATTTTTCATAATAATAAATTTAAAATTGATATGAGATTGTCTTCTAAAAATTGTACAATATTTAATATGACTATCACAACGCGCCATTGTGATAACTAATTCATAACTATAGTTTTATACATCAAATTTAGATAAGAATGTAGAAGAAGTTTAGCACAAATAATTCTATTAGTGGTAAAAAAAGACCATATCTATTTTTGTGTTTGAATAATTAGTTTTAAAAGAATATTACAGAGCTTGTAAATTACTTTTTGGCATAAAAAAAGGAAACTGATGTTTGTCAGTTTCCTTAGTATTGTCACGATAATTTTAATATGTTCTTTTCTTTATTAATTTACCGGAGCGAAAACAGCGAGTTCAATGTCGCCACACTCACCAGTTTGGTCAGGAATTTCGGTAAATGGTGCAATAGCTAAAGGATCTGTACAACCGCCAATATAAGAACCTATTTGTTCTTGAATTTTACCGGGTATTGCAGGACCATGGCTTCTTACTGCCACAACTACCTGTGCGCTAAATGTTTTACCAGTTTGTAATCCTCCTGCGGAAGGAAATCCAAAAAGCGCATTTTCTGAACCAGAATCATTGCCTACTTCTAGTTCGGCTGAAAATTTAGTCAAACCACTACCATCTGCGACGAGTCCGGTAGCATACATTAATTCAACTTCAACCTGATCGGCAATTGCAAAATCTGATTGCCCACAAGCGCCAGGTGTATCACAATTTTTAGGATTGTTCCATACTACCCACCATAAGGTATAGCAATGATCTGATATTAAGTTAGTGGTTTCATAATCAACCTTAATTTTGTTCACTGTTCTCTCAAGAGTTGCAGTTCCTGTTACGGTTCCAAGAATAGGGTTTATAACATCTACAGTAGTTTTATGGTTCTCTTTGACAGGATCATCACTACATGAAGTTGAGGCTAACAGTAATGTAATTAGACAAAGTTTAATAATATTTTTCATCGTGAAAGTTTTTAAGACTGGTTTAAAATTTCAAAGCATCAAGAAATAATAAATTTCAGGTGAATCATCATAGCTCAAAATGATGATTAGATCATTTTCGTAATTTATATTCAAAATTAGGAGCTTGGCTTTGAATAGGTTGGTACAAACAACTCTATTACTTGTAGAAATAGACCAGCATTTATATTTAGTTATTTATAAAGGCAGTAGGTTGAATACCAAATCGTTTATGAAAACACTTAGTGAAGTAAGAAGCACTGCTAAAACCTGAATCAAAAGCAGTTTCGGCAATACTATTATTATTTTCTAATAACTCTAACGATTTTTGCAACCTGTACTCGCGTAGTAACCCATTAATAGACATTCCTGTAACCGTTTTGCTTTTTCGATATAATTCTGATTTGCTCATGGCCATATTCAAACAAAAATCATCAATCCCAAAAATAGGATTACGCCAATTATCGATTAAGGTTTGCATCAATAATTCGAGGAATGTCTCTTCCGATGAATTTATAGGTCTAATAGTATTAACTTGATCAGTTATTTTTTGATATTCCTTTTTATATAATTCACGAACAATGGGAGATATTAAAATTTGATTCACTTCACAAATAGAGCATAAATATTTGCCTAACCTTACTACATCGCCAAAAAACACTTGGTTTTGTGTTACCGGCATGCCCGCATGAATGCTTATTCTTAAATTTATTTCTTTAGCTAACTTAGATAATTTTTCTTGAATATTTAATGCACATTGTACTGCTTGAAAAACTGATTTGAATGAGGCTAAATAGCGCTCTCCTTTTATTTCTCGACCCTCATGTTTCTTTAATTGTTCTTTAACAATATCTTTGTAAGTTGATACTAATTGTTTCGCCTTACCGGAACCAAAAGCTAACTGCAACAGCCTATTATTCATTATCTGTGTTACAACGATAACGCGAAATGCAGGGTCATCAAATATTTTTAAATCACTATAGATGGCGTCGTCGAAAGATTGAACATTTGAAGGATCTTGAACTCTGCCTAAAAACAATTTTACAGCATTACGATTAACTTTTACAATTTCTAAGGGTTTAACGCCCAAAGTTTTTTCATGTAGTTTATTAATTGCTGCTTTATTAGGGGCATCTATTAAACAAAAGGCACGCCCTCTATCTACATCAACCCAATATGTAATACAATTGCAGTTAAAATCTTCTTGCGCCTTCAAATCTTCACGATGTGCCTTTGCAACAGCTTCTGCTGTAGCACCGGGAACCACATGTAAATCCATATACAAAGGCATAATCTAAAATTTTAAAGTTTAATAAGCATACATACAGATCAAACAAGTTTCTCTAAGTAAAGAAAAAGAACTTTGATTTTCTTAGCTTAAAAATTTAATTCAAATACTTGTAGAAATCATTCAATTAAAAGAGTATAAATTTAGTAAAAAAAAACCTTAATAAGGTAAAGATACTGAATGGGTTAATGTCTGTCAAGGGGTTTTCCCCCCTTTTTTTACAGGGGTTTTTCCCCTTATGACCAAAAACCGAGGCGTTTGGCTTTGGTTTTAATGAGTTGGGTATATTATGTTTTCAATGTTTTTTTTAATTATAGGAAATAAAGTAGGGCAACTAAATTAACACATAATTAAAAATGAATTTGTTGTTAGAGAATTAATTCACACGTTTCTTTTCTTCTTCTGCTCCCGTGTCTCTTTCCCTGGAAGATTTAAGTTTTCTGTTTCCGAAGTTTCTGGAATAAGTGAGAATAAAGGTTCTATTCATAAAATCAAAAGTGTTTTTGGTATTTAGATTTTGTTCAGGAATATCAGTGACTACCTCCCATTTTACAGAATCGAATAGATCATTTACTTTAAAACCAAGTGTTCCCCACCTATCACCAAGCTTTTTTTGAAATCCGATATTGATACTATAAAAACCTTCTAGTGTAGAAGTGCCTAACCAGCTATTAAAACTTGGTCCATTATAATTTATATTAATTTCTGAAGTTAGGTCTTTTGCCAACGTAAATGACTGAGTGCTGCTAATGTTTAATGTATTTTGTTCAAAATTAAAATGAGATCCTTCTACGGTATTTGAAATTTTGGTATTCGAGTATATAAAATTGTTTTGCATTTTCCACCAGCTGGCAAACGTTATCGGAAGCCCTAATGTTAAAGAAAAGATCTTTGTTTGATCTAAATTAGCCGCAGCAAAAATCAATCGTTCATTTTCTTCATCAAATCTAGATTGAAATCTCGATATGGTTCCATCTTCAATAGAATATTGTGAAGAAAGGATTATAGACCTATAATTGATATCGAATTTAACCGAGTTTGAAATGGCGGGTTGAATAGCCGGGTTCCCGGCAAAAAAAGTACCCGGGTCAAAGAAAATAACAAACGGGGCCATATCATTAAATGTGGGCCTGGTTATACGTCTTGAATAAGAAAAATTAAAATTTAATGTATCGTTAATTGTATGAGAAATATAGGCAGTTGGAAAAAACTCACCAAATGCCCTGTCAACCACTTTTCCTTGTTTGTCTGAATTTAACTCAGAATCAGTATGTTCATACCGCAAGCCCAATTGTAAGTTCGTTTTATCGCTTATATTGTAATTTAAACTACCATATCCTGCAAATATTCGTTCTTTTAAATTACTAATATTAGTCAAGTCAGGGTCTTCAATAAAATCTTGCCCGGAAAAAGTTCCAACAATGACATCATTATCAAAATTATTGAATGCTGCTTTTACACCCGCTTCCAGTTTTATCTTATTATTGAGCTGATTACTATAATCAACCTTGCCCACTGTTATGTTAATTGGAGTAGTTTTATCGCTTTCGGTAAGTTCTTTCCTCAAAAAATTATTACTGCCATCAAAAAAACTATTGGTATAAACTGTTGGGTTTTCAATATGATATTTTAGATAATCCAAATCAAAACTTATATAGCCTTTATCCTTAAAATTATGTTTGAGATTAATATTTGATCCGATATGTTGCTGTTGGTTCCGTTCAGTGTTCAGTAATTCAAAAAAAGAACTTGGTATGCCATTCTGAGTCTCTTGACCTTGATTTATAGCATCCATTGTCCATTTGTTGTCATTGGCCCAAAGGAGCAATCCTATGACTGTTTTGTCAGATACCTGATAGTCTATTCCTGACCGGATAGCGTGATTACGTTGAATTGGATCCCGATCGGTAATAGTGGTTACATTTACAGGGATGTTATTTTCATTTATAAAACTTCTGTTGAATGTGAATATCTGTCCTTGACTATTTCGCAAAAAAGAATAGTTGCCAAAAATATTAATCTTATGCTTTCTATAATTAAAACTAATATTATCTGAGGTAGTATTACCATTACCCACCCCGGCCGATAGCGAATATGAGCCATTCAGCCCAGCATCTGTCCGCGTTTTTAGAGCGATATTAATAAAGCCGGCATTTCCCTCGGCATCGAAATTAGCCGGAGGTGTAGTGATCAATTCAATAGTTTCAATATTATCTGAGCTCATACCTTGTAGTAACTGCACTACACTTGATGCCGGCATATAACTTTCTTTACCATTTATCATTATGGCAACTCCGCTTTTGCCAACCAGTGATATTGCACTATTTTGCCTATCGATAATAACGCCCGGAGAACGTTCAAGAACTTCCAATGCTGATGAACCGGTCGAAATAATGCTGCTTGCTACATTGATGATCATTCGGTCAATTTTTTGCTCATACAGAGGTTTTTTCGCCACAACTTCGACTTCATTAAGAGCTTCGCCCTCAATCAAAACAAGGGTTTCCACCTTATAACCGGTATTTAGATAAAAAGGTTTTGAATAGGTAGATTGATAGCCCATAATACTTGACATGATCAGATAATTACCTTGCTTAACATTTTCTAATGTATATTTTCCGTTTTCCAGCGTTACTATGCCTTTTACCAGGGCGGAATCTGATGACTTAAGCAATAAAACATTTGCAAATGGCAATCCGTTTCCATTTGTTTCAGAAACTAAACCGGAAATGTTATGTGCAGTTTGCGCAAAACAATGTATTGAAAATGAAAAGAATAATAGCGTTAAGATATTTGATCTATTCATAATCAACAAGTATTGATATTTATATAAAAGCTTACTATTTAGACTTGCTCAAAATTGAATTACTTAACAATTAAACTAATAATCAAGCCAACATGGACGAAAATTCTTCATATATGTCCCAAAGCCCTATATTATTTATCGGAAAAATTACGAATAATCCGATTGCTACTATTGATAATTTTGGCAAATAACATTTGCATTATTGACTAAAAATTATACGGCTTATTATTCTGGTTCACTTTAAAGAAATTAGCTGGCAATCAAAAGTAAATTATTGAAAATCAAATATCAAGGGGATTTTCCCCCTTTTTTTACTGGGGATTTTTCCCCTTTAATGATGTTGAAATGATTTAAATTGATTTTATTTTTAAATGAGTTAAGGTAAATCAAGTGCATGTTTCAGAATAGCACTTTGTATCAAAACAATCCTCCCTGATGCGTACTTTTGATCTTACCCAAATGTTTGTAGGCTTGTTCGGTAACTTCCCGACCTCGGGGAGTACGCATGATAAAACCCTGTTGAATTAAAAAGGGTTCGTAGACTTCTTCAATGGTTTCAGCGCTTTCGCTGACCGCTGTTGCCAATGTTGTAATTCCAACCGGGCCTCCTTTAAACTTATCTATGATCGTAGAAAGAATTTTATTATCCATTTCATCGAGGCCATGTGCATCTACGTTTAATGCTTTTAAGGCGAATTTGGCAATTTTTATATCGATGTTACCATCACCTTTAATTTGAGCAAAATCGCGAACCCTGCGCAATAATGCATTTGCAATTCTTGGTGTACCCCTGCTGCGTCCTGCTATCTCTATAGCTGCTTCCATAGAAATTGGAACGCCTAATATGTGAGCACTGCGTTGAACAATCGTGGTTAGAAGATCGGTTTTATAATATTCCAATCGACTGCTTATTCCAAAACGTGCACGCATTGGTGCCGTTAGTAATCCCGAACGTGTGGTTGCACCAACCAAAGTAAAGGGTTCTAAATTAAGTTGTACTGTTCTGGCATTGGGGCCAGATTCGATCATGATGTCGATCTTATAATCTTCCATAGCAGAGTAAAGATACTCTTCAACTATAGGGCTTAATCTGTGAATTTCATCAATAAACAATACATCACGTTCACTTAAATTAGTAAGAAGGCCTGCCAGGTCGCCGGGTTTGTCTAAAACCGGACCAGATGTTACCTTAATATTTGCATTTAATTCATTACTTAGAATATAAGCTAAGGTAGTTTTACCCAGTCCGGGTGGGCCATGAAATAAGGTGTGGTCTAAAGCTTCATTACGCTGATTTGCGGCTTCCACAAATATTTTAAGATTTTCTAGTATTTGTTCTTGTCCTGTAAAATCGTCAAATTCTAAGGGCCGTAATTTTTTTTCAATATCTAATTCCTCATTAGAGAGACTATCACTTGATGGGTTTAGATTTTCGTTCATAAAAACAAAGATATACTAAAAAAGAAAAGAGGCAATCCCAAAAGAATAATTTTGACCGAATACCTTATTGATTATGATCAAATTTGTCAATTCTTAATATCGGTTGCAAAGACAAAAGCATTGAACTGGGCTTCTTTTATCTCTTTGAGGGCATAATCAGCCTCTAGTTTTGTTTTATAAGAACCAACCCAAACTTTCCATTCAGGTGAAAAAAATCGAATTTCAATATCAGTATCGGGAAACGTTGATGAAAATTCATCACGTACTTTATAAGCACCTTGTTCATTACCATAGAATAGCTGAATCTTATAACCTTTTACTTTTCTAAGGTTCTTATTATAAGCTCTCTTTTTAGCTATGATTTGCCTGATATTTTCACTGCTTTGAATGTTGACAGATCCTTCTTTCTGAGCAAATAAATTAACAGAGCTTATCATGCATATAATACCAATTAAAACGGTGTATTTGTTTAATAATATTTTCATTCTTAAATTAATATTTAAGCAAAAATAAAAATTTGATTTTAGCTTTGAGCATTAGATTGTTATTTAGAATGAATATAAATTACATTTAACATTATTTTTAGATTTTGCTTCTATCATATAAATAGTATTTTTGTCAAATCTTTTTTGAAAAATAAGTCTATTATATTGTTTATTTTTTGAATAGAAAAAATCGTACCAAACAAGACAGATAATATACTTTATAATATGAAAAGTGTACTTCAACACAACACAATCCAAAGATTCTTCCTATCAAGTCTTACATTCATTTTACTTTTAACAACACAATTGTCAGCTCAAGAAGGAGATGCCAAAAAAGGTAAAGGTATATTTAATGCAAATTGTGCAGCCTGCCATAAATTGGACAAAAAATTAATTGGTCCGGCATTAGAAGGTATTAGTGAAAGACGAACTAAAGAATGGTTAATAGCATGGATTAAAGATAACAATGCGCTGAGGGCCAGTGGAGATGCAGACGCTATTGCCATTTATGAAGAGTATAATAAAATGCCAATGTTGGCTTATCCTCAATTATCTGATCAGGATATCGTTGATATTTTAGCTTATACAGACAATAAGCCAGAAGCTGAACCCCAGGAAGGTGCAGTTGGAGCAACCAGTGCAGCGGCATTAGGAATAGATTCTCTGCAAGTAGTAACAGGTAAGAAAATATTCAATGCAAATTGTGCAGCCTGTCATAAATTAGATGCCAAACTTATTGGGCCTGCGTTGGCAAACATTGCCGATAAGAGAACAGACGATTGGTTAAAAGCCTGGATTAAAGATAATGCCGCTTTGAGGGCTAGCGGCGATGCAGACGCTATTGCTATTTTTGATGAATATAATGGGTCTCCAATGACAGCCTTTCCTCAATTGTCTGATCAAGATATTGAAGCGATCATTGCATTTACTTCACATGCAGATATTTTAACAGCCAAAAAAGCTACTGTAGCCGGTACTGATGATACCATTGCAAAAACTGATCCTATTCCATGGGCAACGATCTTAGTATTATTGGTAATTACCTTATTGGTGCTTTGGGTATATTTTATGAGTAAGAATGAGTTCCTTAAATTGGTTACAACTATTGCCTTGTTATTAGCAGCGGGTTATGCAGGTTATGCGGGGATGATGAATATTGGTATGGATCAGGGATATAAACCTATTCAACCCATTGCTTTTTCACATAAAATACATGCCGGTGATAATAAAATAGATTGTCAATATTGCCATTCATCCGCAAAACATAGTAAAACGTCAGGTATTCCATCGGCAAATGTCTGTATGAATTGCCATAAAAGTATATCTGAATATAACGGACCCATAACTGAAGAAAAAGATAAAGTTTTTTATGATAAAGAGATTCAAAAGATTTATGATGCTGTTGGCTGGGATAAAGATAAACTGGCATATATAGAAGGGTATGAAGAAAAACCTATTCAATGGATTCGTATCCATAATTTACCTGATTTTGCTTATTACAATCACGCACAACATGTTACTGTAGCCGGACTTGATTGTCAGAAATGTCATGGCCCGGTAGAAGAAATGGATGAAGTTGAGCAATTTTCACCTTTAACTATGGGGTGGTGTATAGAATGTCACAGGACCACAGAACTTAAAGTTGAAAGTAATGAGTACTATGCCAAAATACACGAAGAATTATCGAAAAAATATGGCGTAGAAAAAGTAACGGTTGCTCAAATGGGTGGTCAAGAATGTGGTAAGTGTCATTATTAAAATTGAGTATAGAATAAAAATATTGAAATATTTTAGAATTACGATTTACGATTAAAATATAGGATAGAATGAAAACAATGGTAAATCAAAAAATTCAAAAATCGTAAATCAAAAATCGTAAAGTAAGAATATGGCATCAAACAAGAAATACTGGAAAAGTGTTGAAGAACTAAATGAAGATAGTTCTATTGTTGCAAAGCTAAGACAAAATGAATTTGTTGAAGATCTACCTACTGATGAATTTCTGGGAGACAAAGAAACCTTAGAGTCCTCTTCTACATCGCGTAGAGACTTTTTAAAATATGTTGGATTCACAACCGCAGCAGCTTCGTTAGCTGCTTGTGAAGGTCCGGTTGTAAAATCGATTCCTTATGTTGTAAAGCCTGATGATGTAACTCCCGGTATTGCAGATTACTATGCTACCTCCATGGCGAATGGTGAAGATTTTGCAAACATACTTGTGAAAGTCCGCGAAGGCCGTCCTATAAAAATTGAACCCAATAAATTAGCTAAAACAAATGGTTCTACAAATGCCAGGGTACAGGCATCGGTATTATCTTTATATGATAACAATCGTTTAAAAGGACCTAAGGCAAAAGGCGAAGCCATAAGCTGGAATACTTTTGATAAGGAGCTTACGGCAGAATTGAGCAAATTGAAGGCAAGCGGTGAAGCGATTGTTTTTTTAACCGGAACACATGCCAGCCCTTCTACACAAAAAATCATACAAGATTTTACGGCATTATATGGTAATGTCGATCATATAACATATGATGCAGTTTCAGAATCCGGAGCACTGGATGCCTTTGAAGCGATGTATGGAGAAAGAGCCTTACCGGATTATGATTTTAGCAAAGCTGATGTCATTGTTTCGATTGGTGCAGATTTCTTAGCTGATTGGCAAGGGGGAGGTTTTGAAGTGGGATATGCAAAAGGACGTGTGCCGAATCACGGTAAAATGTCACGCCATGTCCAGTTTGAGTCTAATATGACCTTGACTGGAGGGAACTCTGACAAGCGTTATATGGTGAAACCATCTGAACAGGCCCAGATATTATTAAATATTTACAATGCATTAACAGGAAATGGCGGGGCAAAAACTACTTCGGTAGATGCTGGCATTCAAAAAGTGGTTAAACAATTGAAAGCTGCCGGTAGTAAGGCAGTTGTTGTGACAGGCCTACAAGATAAAAATGCACAATTAATCACCTTAGCGATCAATAAAGCAATTCAAAGTGAAGTTGTAAATGTAAGTTCGCCTAGATATATAAGGAGCGGTGATGACGCAAAAATTTCGCAATTATTGGCCTCAATGAAAGCTGGTAAGGTGGGTGCGCTATTTATGTATGATACCAACCCTGCATATACATTATCTGGATTTGCAGAAGCACTTGAAAAAGTGAAACTATCTGTGGCCTTTGCAATGACCGAAGATGAAACTGCTTCAATGTCAAAATATGCAGCTGCAATTCCACATTACTTAGAGTCTTGGGGAGATGTTAATATCCAAAAAGGCCAATTCGGATTAGTACAGCCAACTATCAAACCTCTATTTGATACACGCCAGTTTCAAGATACAATACTAAAATGGATAGGAAGTAGTCAATCATATTATGACTATGTAAAGGCGAATTGGAATACTTCTGTTTTAAAAGGGACTTCTTGGAATCAAGCATTACATGATGGAGTTCATATGAATACATCAACAGAGGAGCTTACAGTTAATGAGGTAAATATTGACAGTGCAGCAGCTGCATTGGTATCTTCAATAAAAGGGTCAGATTTAGAATTATCGTTATATACAAAGGTCAGTTTAGGGTTTGGCCAGATGGCAAACAATCCTTGGTTACAAGAATTGCCGGATCCAATTACCAGAACGACGTGGGATAATTACCTGTTGATCTCAAGAGTTGATGCGGAAGCTAAAGGCTTAACGAATTGGACCGTTGCGAACGGAGCCTTAAACGGAGACAAAGTTAATGTAACAGTTAATGGTGTTACCGTTAAGGATGTTCCGGTATATATTCAACCGGGCCAGGCTCCCGGAAGTGTTGGTTTGGCATTAGGTTATGGTAGAGTTAAAGGGGTTAATGCAAATATGAAAGTGGGTGTTGATGCTTATCCTTTTTATCAAAATTTCAATACACATCAACCAGTCAGTATAGAGAAAGTTGGTGGTGTACATGAATTTGCATGTGTGCAGTTACAACATACTATAATGGGTAGAGAAAATGAAATTACTAAGGAAACTACCTTAGCTGATTTTGTTTCAAAACCTAAAGAAGAATGGAATGCAAAAGCGCATGTTTCTCAAGATCATCAACTCGTTGAAATCGATAATGTTGATCTATGGGAAAAGTTCGATGATACTATTGGTACTAAATTTAATATGTCAATAGATCTGGCGACCTGTACAGGCTGTGCCGCTTGTGTGATTGCCTGCCATGCCGAGAATAACGTACCTGTAGTTGGTAAACATGAAATCAGGGTAAGTAGAGATATGCACTGGCTGCGTATTGATAGATACTATAGTTCTGATATGACGGTTGAAAAAGGGAAAGAAGAAGGTATTTATGGTAGTAAAGGATTCTTTGAAGCACAAGAAGATCCTTCTGATGATCCTGAAGTAACTTTTCAACCGGTGATGTGCCAACATTGTGACCACGCACCTTGTGAAACCGTTTGTCCGGTTGCGGCAACATCTCATGGACGCCAGGGTCAAAATCAAATGGCGTATAACCGTTGTATAGGTACGCGATATTGTGCAAATAACTGTCCTTATAAAGTACGAAGATTTAACTGGTTTAAATATTTCGATAATAATGAGTTTGATTTTAACTTGAACAATGACCTGGGTAGAATGGTATTAAATCCTGATGTGGTTGTACGCTCACGTGGTGTGATGGAAAAATGCTCTCTGTGTATTCAAATGACACAAGCGACCATTTTAAAAGCAAAAAAAGAAGGTAGGCCAGTGAAAGATGGAGAGTTTGAAACAGCATGTGCAAATGCATGTAGTACAGGAGCAATAGTCTTTGGAGATGTTAACGATAATGAAAGCAAAGTAGCTCATATAAAAGAAGATGATAGAACGTTTCATCTACTTGAATTTGTAGGGACAAAACCTAATGTGTTCTATCAATTAGATGTTAGAAACACGAACGAAGCATAATAATAATTAAGAATAGTATATAAATTATGGGTCATTACGAAGCACCTATTAGAGAACCGATTATAGTTGGTGACAAAACTTGGCATGATGTTACAGTAGACGTTGCAGCTCCAGTAGAAGGCAAAGCCAATAAAAGTTGGTGGATTGCTTTTATAATAGCTTTAACCGCAATGCTCTGGGGATTTGGAGCGATAGCATATACCATAGGTACAGGTATTGGTGTCTGGGGCTTAAATAACAAAATTAACTGGGCCTGGGATATTACCAACTTTGTTTGGTGGGTAGGTATCGGTCATGCCGGAACGCTTATCTCGGCGGTATTGTTATTATTTCGCCAAAAATGGAGAATGGGTATCAACCGTTCTGCTGAAGCCATGACCATATTTGCTGTATTTCAGGCAGGTTTATTCCCATTGATTCATATGGGTAGAATCTGGAATGGGTTTTATACCTTACCAATACCAAACCAATTAGGTTCGCTTTGGGTGAATTTTAATTCTCCATTATTATGGGATGTATTTGCGATCTCTACCTATTTAACTGTATCTGTGGTTTTCTGGTGGACCGGCTTATTGCCTGATTTTGCGATGATTCGAGATCGGGCAACAAAACCATTCCAAAAGAAAATATACAGTCTGGTAAGTTTTGGATGGAGTGGTAGAGCTAAAGACTGGGAACGATTTGAAGAAGTTTCCTTAGTATTAGCTGGTTTAGCAACACCGTTGGTACTTTCTGTTCATACTATTGTATCCTTTGACTTTGCTACTTCGGTAATTCCGGGTTGGCACAGTACAGTATACCCTCCTTACTTTGTTGCCGGAGCAGTATTCTCTGGTTTTGCAATGGTACAAACATTATTATTAATAATGCGTAAAGTATCTAACCTTGAAGGTTATATTACCCGGGTTCATATTGAAAATATGAATAAAGTAATACTGGTAACGGGAGGTATTGTTACAGTTGCCTATTTATCAGAATTTTTTGTAGCATGGTATACCGGTAGTAGTTATGAAGATTTTACATATTTATCTTGGGGAGCGGCAACAGGTCCTTATTGGTGGGCATTTTGGGCACTTATTATCTGTAATGCTGTGATACCGCAATTATTGTGGGTTAAAAAGATTCGAACAAATTATACCTGGACCTTCATTATTGCTATTTTTATAAATATTGGTATGTGGTTTGAGCGTTTTGATATTATTGTGATCAACTTAAGTAGAGGCCATTTACCATCAACCTGGACACAGTTTTCACCTACATTTGTTGATATAGGTATTTTCTTAGGAACCCTTGGTTTTTTCTTTGTATTGTTCTTGTTATATGCAAGAGCATTCCCTGTAATTGCACAGGCAGAGGTAAAATCCATTTTAAAATCATCAGGAGATAATTATAAACGGGAAAGGGATAATCCTAATGCTGTGAAACCAATTCCAACGGAACCAAAAAAAATAGTTAAAGAAGCAAAATCTGATGTTCAAGCTGATGATAGAGCAAATAGCTTGTTAGAAAGTATAGGAACGTTTGATATAAAAACACAGCAACCGGACGACCTTAAAAAAGTAAAAGGGATAGGTCCTGTAATGGAAAAGACTTTAAATCAAATTGGTATTTATAGTTTTGACCAGGTAAGTAAAATGACTAAAAAAGAATATGACTTGTTAGATTCTATTACAGACTCTTTCCCCGGAAGGGCACAAAGAGACGATTGGGCAGGTCAGGCTAACAAACTTAAATCATAATTATGAGTTCTAAAGTAATACACGCTTTGTATGACGATGACGATGTGCTAATGAATGCCGTAAAAGAAGTTCGGGCAGCACATCATCATATAGAAGAAGTCTATACGCCTTTTCCGGTACACGGTTTAGAAAAAGCATTGGGACTGGCCACAACACGTATTGCAATTACAGCATTTATGTATGGTGTGCTGGGTTTAGGTTTTGCAATATGGTTTTTGAATTTAATAATGATACAAGACTGGCCTCAAAATATTGGTGGGAAACCTAGTTTTAGTTTTGCTGAAAATATGCCGGCTTTTGTTCCTATCATGTTTGAGATGACGGTATTCTTTTCTGCACATTTAATGGTCATCACCTTTTATATGCGAAGTAAAATATGGCCATTTAGAAAGGCAGAAAATCCTGACCCAAGAACAACTGATGACAAATTTTTAATGGAGGTGGCTGTTGATGGTAATGAAGAAGAACTTACTTCATTTTTGGAAAATACAGGAGCAATAGAAATTACAGTAAAAGAAAAGCACTAAGAGGGTATGAAGAACTTAATGAAAATAGCATCGGTTTTAGTTTTAATTATTCTTCTAGCCTCTTGTACTGATAAAAGGAGTAGAGAAGTACAATATATGAGTGATACAGATATGTATAAGGCAGTACCTTATGAAACGTATTCAGCGGACCATGAGATATTTAAAAATGGAATGTCTGCCCAGTTGCCGGTAGAAGGAACTATTGCAAGAGGTAAAGTACCTTATGACTATCCAAATACTGAAGAGGGTTATCAAATGGCCAAAGATTCATTGAGATCTCCATTAAAAGTGAAAGTTTCATTGGATTCTATTTATAGAGTTTCTGATGCAAATATAACCCAAGGCAAATATTTATATGGTATATATTGTGCCACATGTCATGGTTTAAAAGGTGACGGTCAAGGAGATTTGGTAAAAAATGAGAAATTTTTAGGAGTCCCCAATTATAAAGACAGAGATATAACTGACGGAAGTATTTACCATGTTATAATGTATGGTAGGAATCTAATGGGTTCACATGCCTCACAATTGAATGCTGAAGAACGTTGGCAAGTAACACATTACGTTGAACAATTGAGAAAAGATTTGTTAAAATAAACGATTACCCGGAATAACGATAAGATATGTATACATTTTCAAGTAAATTAAAAACCTTTTCAATTGCGCTAATTATATTGGGTGCTTTGGGGATGGGTTACGGATTTTTTACTGCACCAAAAACAACGGATGATATTAAAGAAATGATGCAACATGCCGAAGATGCACATGGAACAACTACTGAACATGCTCCTGCTACAGGCCATGAAGTTACCGATGAGCATACAGCTGAAGCTGAAACACAAAATGAACATGCTGATGAAGAGGCACATTTAGAACATGCACTAACACAAGCTCAAAACAGGCCTTGGGCTGCGGTATATGTCTCAATGATTTTCTTTTTATTGATCGCGGTTTGCATACTCGTATTTTATGCTATTCAAAGAGCTTCGTCTGCAGGATGGTCTCCTGTTTTATTCAGGGTAATGGAAGGCCTTACGGCATATATAATTCCGGGTTCACTACTCATACTGCTATTTTTAATATACTCATCTGTTGGGCATGGTAATCATATGTTTGCCTGGATGTATACTAGTATTGATCCTACAGCTGAGAATTATGATTTTGCCATGGAGACCAAAGATTGGTGGTTAAATGTTCCCGGTTGGTTGATCAGGTCAGTAATATATGTATTGATCTGGATAGGTTTTAGGCATTTTATTCTTAAAAATTCAAGAGCTCAAGATGAAGCGACAGATGTCAAGCATTATAAAAAAGCGTTTACGTTATCAGTTGTTTTCATAGTAGTATTTTTGGTTTCAGAATTATTTATGTCCTTTGATTGGTTAATGTCTATAGATCATCACTGGTTTAGTCAATTATATCCGTTTTATGTGTTCTCAAGCATGTTAGTTTCGGCAATTACTGTAATTGCATTGGTAACTATTTATTTGAAATCAAGAGGCTTTTTACCTAAAGTAAATGATAGCCATATTCATGATTTGGCCAAGTACATGTTTGGGTTTAGCATATTTTGGACCTACTTGTGGTTTGACCAGTTCATGTTACAATGGTATGCTAATATTCCTGAAGAGATCGTGTATTTTATGCCACGACTCTTAGGAGATTACCAACCTCTTTTTATTGGAATGATAGTGATGAATTTTGTATTTCCGATACTGATACTCATGAATAGTGATTATAAAAGAATACCCTGGTTTGTGGTTCTTGCGGGATTAGTAATTTTAATAGGGCACTATATAGATGTGTTTATAATGATCACTCCCGGAACTGTTGGAAATATTTGGCACTTTGGAATTCCTGAAATAGGGGCAATACTATTCTTTTTGGGACTGTTTATTTTTGTAAGTTTTAATGCATTGACAAAAGTTCCGTTACATGCGAAAGGAAGTCCATTCATAAAAGAAAGTGAAATTTATCATTACTAAATTTTACCACAATTAGTAGTATCCATAAATTAAAAAAGAATCTGTCTGCTGGACAGGCAGATAGAATTAATTCATAGATTTTGTTATTCAAAATATATTTAATATTTTGCCGCCCAAAATCACAAACTAAAATTATCAATCACCAAACATGAAAGCATTATTTTTTACTATAATTTTTGTAGCATTAGCGATTGCTTGTTGGCAATTTGTTAAACTATTGGGTTTAACTAAAGTCGAAAATCAAACAGCTACTGAAAGAGAGAATAATATCAATGGATGGTTGATGTTGGGTTTGATGGGATTTATTTATGGATTAATGATCTATAGTATGTATGGTGCAAAAGATATGTTACTTCCACAACTATCAGCATCAGCCGAAGGAAAACATATAGATATCTTATTTAAAATAAGTATGACACTTATTTTAATAGTTCAATTTTGCTTACAATTCTTGATCTATTATTTTACATTTAAATATCGTGGAATCAAAGGAAGAAAAGCCTACTTTTTTGCAGATAGCCATAAATTAGAGATCATTTGGACGGTTATTCCAACTATTGTACTTGCCGGTTTAATTATTTATGGATTATGGACATGGAATGAGGTAATGGATTCTTCAGATGCTGAAAACCCATTAATAGTTGAATTATATGCAAAACAATTTCAATGGGAGGCACGTTATGCCGGTGCTGATAATGAATTGGGAGATGCCAACGTGCGTATGATAGAAGGTACAAACACCATGGGCGTTGATTTTACAGATAAGAATGCTGCTGATGATGTTCCCTTAATGGTAGGTGAAGGGAAGTTTGTAAAAGAACTTCATTTACCAAAAGGCAGAAAAGTAATTTTTAAAATGCGTTCTCAGGATGTAATACACTCAGCGTATATGCCACATTTTAGAGCACAGATGAACTGTGTGCCAGGCATGGTTACTGAAATGGCTTTTACACCAACGGTTACTACGGCTGAAATGAGATTGAATGATGATACCATAGATAAATTTGAAGCTATTAATAAACTGAGAGAGAAAAAAGGTGAAGAGCCTGTTGAATTTGACTACCTATTATTGTGTAATAAAATATGTGGATCTTCACATTATAACATGCAATTAAAAATTGTTGTTGATGAAGAAGCCGACTTTAATAAATGGTTAGCTAGTCAAAAAACATTTGCCCAAAACTAAAATTAAGCCAAAAAAATAAAAATTAAGATATGTCAGATCATCATCATAAAGAAACTTTTGTAACGAAGTATGTCTTTAGCCAAGATCATAAAATGATTGCAAAACAATACCTTATCACAGGTATTGTTATGGGTGTTATTGGAGTGTTTATGTCTATGTTATTTCGTTTGCAATTAGCATATCCTGAACAATCTTTTAGTATCATTGAGGCGTTTTTGGGAAGAGCTGGTGAAGGCGGTGTGATGACACCAGATATGTACTTGTCTCTAGTTACTATTCATGGTACCATCATGGTATTTTTTGTATTAACAGCCGGTTTGAGCGGTACATTTAGTAACTTGTTAATTCCTTTACAGATTGGTGCCAGAGATATGGCATCGGGTTTCTTAAACATGATTTCGTATTGGCTATTCTTCTTATCAAGTGTGGTAATGGTTATTTCGCTTTTTGTTGAAACGGGGCCTGCTTCCGGCGGTTGGACCATCTATCCACCTTTAAGTGCATTGCCTCAGGCAATATCTGGGTCTGGATTAGGGATGACATTGTGGTTGGTTTCTATGGCTATTTTTATTGCTTCTTCCTTAATGGGAGCATTGAATTATATAGTTACCGTATTGAATTTAAGAACCTTGGGAATGAAGATGACAAGATTGCCTCTTACTATCTGGGCATTCTTTGTGACCGCTATTATTGGGGTGGTATCATTTCCCGTATTATTATCGGCAGCATTACTCTTGATTTTTGATAGAAGTTTTGGTACTTCATTTTACTTATCCGATATTTTTATTTCAGGGGAAGTATTACACTATAAAGGAGGGTCACCAGTATTATTTGAACACTTATTCTGGTTTTTAGGACATCCAGAAGTATATATAGTGCTATTGCCTGCATTAGGTATAACCTCAGAAATTATTGCAACAAATTCTCGGAAACCTATTTTTGGTTATAGGGCAATGGTAATGTCTATCATAGCGATTGCATTTTTATCAACGATCGTTTGGGGGCATCATATGTTTGTCACGGGTATGAATCCGTTTTTAGGTTCCGTATTTACTTTTACAACATTATTGATTGCCATTCCTTCTGCCGTAAAAGGATTTAATTATATTACTACCTTATGGAAGGGTAATTTACAGTTGAATCCGGCTATGCTGTTTTCTATTGGATTGGTATCAACTTTTATTACGGGTGGTTTAACAGGCCTTATTTTGGGAGATAGCGCACTGGATATCAATGTACATGACACCTATTTTGTGGTGGCACACTTTCATTTGGTGATGGGTATTTCGGCAATCTTCGGAATGTTTGCTGGGGTATATCATTGGTTCCCGAAATTATATGGTAGAATGATGAATAAAGATTTAGGATACTTGCATTTCTGGATAACGGCAATCTCGGCTTACGGAGTCTTTTTCCCGATGCATTTTATTGGATTGGCAGGTCTTCCAAGAAGATATTATAACAATACGGCATTCCCAATATTTGATGATCTATTACACATTAATAAAGTGATGACTGTATTTGCTATTATTGGAGGTTTGGCTCAGATAATTTTCCTAGCAAACTTTTTCTTTAGTATTTCTAAAGGCAAAAAAGCGCCAAAGAATCCTTGGAACGCAAATACGTTGGAATGGACGGCTCCTGTTGAACATATGCATGGAAACTGGCCCGGTGAAATACCGGCAGTACATCGTTGGGCATATGATTACAGTAAAGTTGATGAGAATGGAGAATTATGGGATGGTCAGGATTTTACGCCTCAAACCGTTCCAATAAGGGATGGGGAAGAAGAATTTTAATCCCTGGTCGCAAACAAACGACAGGTTAGAGTTTAGATCGTTCAATTAGACAATGTTATAAACGATTAAAGAAAGGCTTGTTGTAAAATTGCGGTGATCTTAAAATTTGACAATTCTTAAAATAATAGTTGGTTTATAAATCTCAGCCTCAATACTAATTGATGCTTTTTTTATTTCTTATATTTGATATACTTAATCTAATTACATGCGTTTTTTTAAAGTGTTTCTAAAAGTACTGGCTGTTGTGATAATACTCCTGACGGCAGGAGGATTCTTATTTAAGAACAGCTTGAAACCGAATTATAAGGGTGATGTAGAACTGACTTCTTTACAAGAAAAGGTTGCCGTTTTTTATGACGATTACGGGGTACCGCATATCTATGCACAAAATGAACTGGATGCCCGTAGAACCTTGGGTTATGTACATGCCCAGGACAGGCTCTGGCAGATGGAGTTGATAAGACGAATTGCAGCGGGAAGATTATCAGAATTATTTGGTGAAAAATTAATAAAGACTGACAAATTTTTTTCAGGATTAGGTATTGAAGAGGCATCTGAAGAAACAATTCAACAATTAGATAAAGATTCAGAATCCTATCAATTGGCAATGGCTTATTTAGATGGTGTAAATCAATTTATTAATAAAGGGCCAACCCCCATAGAATTTTATTTGCTCAGTATTGATAAGGAAGAATATACCTTAAAAGATATGTATAATGTATTTGGATATATGGCCTTTAGCTTTGCCGCTGCACATAGAACTGACCCATTTTTGACAGAAATGAAAGAGAAATTAGGAGCTGAATATTTAAGTGAATTGGATATTCCTATTGATTCAGCTACTACGTTGATCAAAACAGAAAAAAATGTGGTAATTGAAAGCCGATTAGCTGAGGCCGTAAATGAGGTTTACCAACAATTACCTCTTTCACCTTTTATTGGTAGTAATAGTTGGGTAATCGGTGCCGATAAAACCAAAAATGGAAAGGTATTATTTGCCAATGATCCACATATAGGTTTTGCACAACCATCAGTTTGGTATCAATCGCATATCAAAACTCCTGCGTACGAAATGTATGGTTATAATTTAGCATTGATACCTTTTCCATTGCTAGGGCATAATAGGAAATATGCCTATGGTATGACCATGTTCGAAAATGACGATATCGATTTTTATTTTGAAGAGAACAATCCCACAAATGGAAATGAATATAAAACGTTGGCGGGTTTTGAAAAATATGATATCAGAAAAAAGGAAATAAAGGTAAAGGATGCCGAAACGATAAAATATGATATTCAGGTGAGTAAGCATGGGCCGATTATGAACGATATTATTGAACATATTAATGAAGAGCGTCCCATTGCAATGGATTGGGTATATACAAAATTACCTAACAAAATGTTAGATGCCTCTTACGGACTATCTCATTCAAATTCTATCAATGAATTTAGGCAGGGAGCAGCTATGATCCATGCACCAGGTTTGAATGTGATGTATGGTGATGCTGATGATAATATTGCCTGGTTTGCTTCTGCAAAACTGTATCAATTTGCAAAGAATATAAATACTAAATTGATCTTGAACGGAAATAGCACGGATGACAAAAAAGAATATTTAAATTTTGAAGAAAATCCGCAAGCGATAAACCCTTCATCGAATTATGTATATTCTGCCAATAACCAGCCAGATTCTACCAGCGGAATGTTATATCCCGGTTATTATTTACCGGAAGATAGAGCGAAGCGTATTGTAAATCTTTTGGAGGCTAGGGATGATTTCACGAAAGAAGATGCTATGCAAATGATAAACGATGTAACCAGCTCGATTGCACCTGTCATAATTCAGCACATTGTAAAAAGTATTGAAACAGGTCAATTATCAGATACTGAAAAAGAAATGCTGCAGGTACTGCAAAACTGGGATGGAAATTATCAACTGGAAAGTATTGCCCCAACCATTTACAATCGGTTTTTATATGAATTTTTAGTGAATACTTACAAAGATGAAATGGGCAAGGCTTTTGACCAGTTCTTAAATACACGATTGCAAAAAAAGATGATTGCGGTGCAAATAGTCAGAGATACTTCTGTTTGGTGGGATGATATCACTACTAAGGACAACATAGAAACCAAGCAGGATATTATAACTAAATCGCTAACAAATACCGTATCTTTTTTAGACAATCAACTGGGTAGCGCTGTTACTGATTGGAAATGGTCCAGAGTGCATACGATAGAGCATAAACATTCTATAGGTGAAGTTCCGGCATTACGAGGTTATTTTAATGTGGGGCCCTATACTATAAAAGGTGGCAATGAAGTGATCAATAATCAATTGTTTAAACTGGATAGTACCGGCTTATATAAAGTACATGCAGGGCCGTCTACCCGAAGGATCATAGATTTTTCTGATGTAGAAAATAGTATGAGTATTTTACCCACTGGCCAGTCTGGTAATCCGCAAAGCAGGCATTATAATGACCAGGCTGAAAAATATAATAAAGGTGAGTTTGTGCCAATGCTTTTAAATGAGAATAGCATTAAGACTGCTAAGAATAAATTGGTGTTTACCCCTAAAAATTAAATAATGATAAAAAATCTAAAAGAAACAACTATGAAAACACGAATTCTTACTAGCCTCATATTTATTTTTGTATTTACAGGATTTATGAATATAGCTCCTGAACAAGAGCATACATATCAGCTTACTATTACCTCAGTAAACGAAGAACAGCATAAATTTAACGTGGAAATTAGTAGTAAAAAGGGATCATCATCAGAATCTACGAAGGTTGTCCTTACCGATCAAATTACTCCTTTTGAAAAAGTTCTTGAGGTCGGTGAGCATATTATAATTGTGGAACATCTTGGTGAAAAAGGGCATATTATAACTAAAATAATGACAATTCTTAATGGAAAAACAACAGGAGGGGTAACTTCTGATGACAGTATGGCCATTTTGAAAGCGGGGCCTGATGGACGTTGCTCAGTAAATCAATAACCTTTTAATACCATTGTTGGCTTTCCTCCAGCTCAGGCTTTAATAGAAAAACGAATTAGACAGATCGTTAGATAAGTAGCGATTGTTGAACTTACAGTAAATTGTAAGGAATATAGCGTTGTCTACTGTTCTCCATACTAAATATTATATTTTTCTTAACTCAATTAAAGAATTCTACATCGTATATTGAAGGCACAAACTTAAATTCTATAATTATGATACGAGAAGCGTTACTAGGAGAGCTACAATTTGAAGCCGAAAACACACGAAAATTGTTTGATGCAATATCGAATGATGTATTAGACTACAAACCCAATGAATTTAATTGGACGATTGCCGGATTGGCTGCACATACTGCGGAAGTATATCATTGGTGGGACAGTACTTTAAACCAAAATGTATTTGATATGAGTACCTATGCTTATGACAAAGGTGATATTTCAACTATTGAATCCATTAAAGCTAAACTGGAAGAAAATATAGCAAAGGCAGTAAAAAGTTTAGAAAATTATCCTGAAGAAAAATTTATGGAAATGTGGTCAATGACAAATGAAGGCGTTGAATTGATGCCTTCCATGCCCAGAATTCAGGTAATTAGAGGATTCTTAATGAACCATTTGTATCATCACAGAGGTGAATTAATTGCCTATTTAAGGGCAAATGGAAAACCTGTACCGGGCTTGTATGGTCCTTCATATGAAGAGCAAATGGCGACTCAGCAAAATTAAAGAATAGATTCTTCCTCCTTTAACACTTAATAAATAAAGGAGGAAGTTTAAAAATTTAACACGAGAATAAACGATCAATTGCAATTTTAATGAGAATTTCAGACCCACCGATTATTGTTGAGCAAATCTTTCATACATCGGCAGACAATATTTGGGAAACCATAACACACGTAGATCTTATTCGGCAATGGTTTTTGAGAATATAGAATCATTTGAACCCGTGGTTGGTTTTAAGACCCGATTTAAAGTGCAGTCTGAGGATTGAACGTTTACACATTTATGGGAACTAACGGAAGTAGTGCCCAAACAAAAGATAACCTATAACTGGAAATATAAAGAGTACCCGGGAGATTCTTTTGTAACCTTTCAGTTAATTAATGATAAGAACTGTGTAAAACTTAAATTAACTACCGAAGTCATAGAGAATTTTCCTGATGACATTCCGGAATTCAAAAGAGAGAGTTGTATAGGTGGCTGGAATTATTATATCAAAGAAAGATTGAAAGAATTTTTAGAAGGGAATAATATCAATTAAATAAATCAGACGATAAATAACGGTCTCCTCTATCACAAATAATTGCTACTAACACACCTCTGTCCAGTGTTTCAGCCAATTTTAATGCCGCAGTTACAGCACCCCCACTACTCATACCTGCCAGGATACCTTCTTCTTTGGCTAATCTTTTGGTCATAGCTCTTGCATCAGCTTCGCTCACCTCTATGATTTGATCTACTTTTTTCGGATTAAAAATTTTTGGCAAATATGCTACTGGCCATTTACGTATTCCCGGTATTTTAGAATTATCAGTAGGTTGTGCCCCCACAATTTGAATGGCATTATTTTGTTCTTTTAAAAAAGTAGAAGTACCCATGATTGTGCCCGTGGTGCCCATAGCTGAAACAAAATGGGTAATACTACCTTTGGTATCCCTCCATATTTCAGGACCGGTCGTCCTATAATGTGCCTTCCAGTTGTCATCATTGGCAAATTGATTGAGCATAATATATCCTTCCTTTGCAACTTTGTTGTCGGCATAATCTCTTGATCCTAAAATTCCGGTTATAGCCGGAGTTAGGATAACCTTAGCCCCATAAGCTTGCATCGTTTGAATGCGTTCCTTAGTAGAATTTTCAGGCATGACCAATTCAATATCAATAGCATATGCATTAGCAATCATTGCTAAGGCAATACCTGTATTCCCACTTGTTGCTTCGATGAGCTTATCACCTTTTTTTATTTCGTTTCTGTCAATTGCAGATTTGATCATACTATAAGCGGCACGGTCTTTAACACTACCACCAGGATTATTACCCTCCAACTTTAATAACAGTGTAATATTTTTATTTTTGATCAATTGAGTAGCTTTGATCAAAGGTGTATTCCCGATAAAATCTAAAAAACTTTTTGTTTTCACGATCACTAATTTTTAGGTTTTAACTTCGTTTCTGAAGTATGATATACTAATGAATTCTCAGGAATTGATTCTGTTATCCATACATTCCCACCAATCGTACTGTTCTTGCCGATCACAGTTTTGCCACCCAAAATAGTAGCATTTGCATAGATAGTTACATTATTTTCAACTGTTGGATGCCTTTTTATATTTTTCATATCTTTTGATACTTGTAAAGCACCTAAGGTAACTCCTTGATAAATTTTTACATGATCTTTTATAATGGTTGTTTCACCGATGACAATACCGGTAGCATGGTCGATAAAAAAAGGTGTGCCAATTTGAGCCCCCGGGTTAATATCCACTCCGGTTAACCGATGCGCATATTCGCTCATAAGCCTGGGTATTAATGGCATATCTATCGAATAGAATTCATGACTGAATCGATATACCGCTATAGCAAAAAATCCGGGATACGCCAGGTACACTTCTTCTATAGTATTGGCAGCCGGATCATTATCCAACATTTCCTGGGCATCTAAATTTAGTTTTTCAATAATTTCGGGTAATTTATTGAGAAAGGCTTTCCAAACTACTTCGCAAGAAACTTCCGGATTAAAACATGCTATGGATGTAATTTCATCAAAATCGGCTCCTAATTGTTTAATGTTCTTCTTAACGGATACATTCGCGTCAAAAAGTGTGTGAAACAACTTATCCGTAAAAGCTTCGCATTTGGTCTTCAGTCTAAAATCAAGATTTGGCCTCTTTTTATGCGCTTGTATTTTTTTTATTATAGGATCTAAAAGCATATTTTTTAATTAATAAAATTAACAAATATCAAGTATCAAAAACCCAATTTTAAGTTAAATTAAAAGAGTCTGTTTTTTTTGAAATTTAGAATTCTTGTTTAGTAATATTAGTTTAAAAATTTACCATTCCTTACAAATTTCTGAAAAAGGTACCCTAAAGCGTTCACCATAAATACCTTCAGGTTTTCTGATGCCACAAGCAATAACCATATTTATTTCGGCACCAAAAGGTAATTTTAACAATCGCTTTATTCTTGATGTATCAGTACCTTCCATCGGACACGTATCATAGTGAATCGCAGCCATACTAAGCATAAAGGTCTGTGACGCCAAACCGGTGCTTTTATGGGCAACAATACGCATGTCTTTGGCCCGTACTTCTCTGTACATAGGCCTGAATAACCCTATAAGATTTACCATACCATATTTTAACCATCCAAAAATTCCAAAAAGATCAAAATATGCAAAAGGCATTAATTTTCCGTAATAATTTCGAATCACTTTTTCCCTGCTACTTTGTTCGGAGACTGGTTTCGGTTCGTAAATAGAATCTATATGTTTTAAATTGGCTTTAACCCGTTTTCGCCATAGATCTTTTCGCACAACAACCACAACTAATTGCTGGGCAGTTTTCGCAGCATTTTGATCAAAACAGTAGGGTATCATCTTCTGTTTAATTTCTTCAGAAATAATATGATGGAATTCCCAAAGTTGCATATTACTGCTGTTTGGAGCCAGTATAGCTTGTTCGATACAATGCCGTACCTTGTTTAGGTCGATTGGTTTATCGGTATCAAAAATTCGTACAGACCGCCTGAAATTAATGGCTTCTGAAACACTTTTTTCTGGAATCATTAAAAGTAGTTTTAGTTAATTTACTGTTGAAATTTTGCAATTTTTGCATTCATATAAGCGAACCATAAGGGTGGTATTAGTGAGAGTACCATCATCCCGGGATATCCTGTTGGCATTTGCGGACTCTCAGGTAAAGAATTTAAAGTTTGATAAGGCTTGCTTCCATTATAATGATGGTCAGAATGTCTTGATAGATTAAATAACATCAATTTACCTATAATATGGTCGGAATTCCATGAGTGATGATGCCTTACTTTTTCATAGCGGCCATGCTCATTTTTCTTACGAAGCAAACCATAATGTTCAATATAGTTAACAGTTTCGAGCTGTAAAATACCAATTATTGATGCCAACGCAAAACTCAACAAAACCAACCATCCAAAAAAGTAATAAATTGCAAATATTACCAAAATGGTAGCAATAGAATAGCGTACCATTTTGTTTTGTAAAGAAAAACTATCTTTATTTTCACTCTGTAATCGTTTATTTTCTAATTGCCAGGCTTGCATATAACTTGTAAAATGTGATCGTATCCAAAAAAGATAGAGCGGCTCATTCTTTCTTGCTGTTGCCGCATCATTTGGTGTAGCCACATTAAAATGATGTCCACCATTATGATAGGGTAGAAAATGCATGTTCAATGAAGTGAGTAGCATTAATTCTCCTAAAAGTTGTTCAGCTTTGAGCTGTCGATGACCTAATTCATGCCCTACATTTATACCTAAAACACCACACATAAGTCCCATTGAAATAATTCTTCCCAGATATTCAGTTGTTGTTAACGGTTCTTGAATAATGAAAAAAAAGAAAATAAGCATGCATAATTGTATGGGCACGGTAAGATATAATATCCAACTATAGATTTTGTTTCCCTTTTCTAACCTGGCCGTTTCTTTATCAAAATTTTTATGGTCTGCCTTAAAGAAAAATTCGAGGATAGGTACAATACCAAATAATAAAAAAACAGGTAAAAAAGTTATAATACCTTTAGAAGTAAATGAAATATAAACTGCAACGGGCACTAAATAAACCAATAAGTATTGTAATCTTTTCATTCCTTTTTTTCTGGTGATTCTTTTTCAAAGTTAGGTGGAATCAAATTCATTTCTTGAAAAATGGTGTTTGAGAGGTTGTCAAACTTTCCTTCATTAACATAGGTTCTCACTCGCTGTGGATTGAAATTTCCATTTAAATAAAATACAGAATTTGTTCTCTGTCCATTGTTATAAATAATAATTTCTTTGACAACATCACGTTTTTCCCGTACACTAATAAGCGTCCTTTTATGATCTTCATTTTTTCTAAATACTTCTACGAAATTATTGGAAACCAAATTGTTAATCTGATTACTGATATGGTTTCTTTCTGCATCGGATGTTGGACTTAACTGAATATATCTGATATCTCTTACGTTGACCATAAGACTGTTCATTTCACCCGAAGTATTTCTCAATAGGCTCAGCAAATATTGAGGTACTCTAATTGCTGTTACTTTTGCATCATTTTTATGCAGGTTGTAAAAACTATTGATCGAGTTATAACTTCCGCATGAGATCAATAGAATAAATAAAAGGATAAAGCCGTATTTTTTCATTGGTAACGTATTTGCTATAAAACTACAAAAAATTAAAATTAGATGTAAAATTTGCGTATCCGAGAATTAATTTAAATATTTGTACAACAAAATGAAGAAAAATACACAAAATATCATTTCCGGAAGCATTGCGATTATTAGGTTGCATAGGTAGGGAATGTATTTTTATTAAATTTATATAAAGGCTTTCCTACAAAAGGAAAGCTTTTTTTTTGGATATGTGTAAGAAAACTAACATCATAATTATTATTAGCTCTCCACGGGGTTGATACAGATAATTAGCATAATTACTAAACCTGTATCAAATGCGATGCAGGTTTTTTTATAGGCTGACTATAATAATAATTATAATCTAATATACTGATAATAAGTAAATTACATCATATTTAAAATTTTGAATTTAATAAGTAATTATAAAGGGTTTTAATAAAAACAGGGTAAAAATATAATTTCGGAAATCGAAATGTACATGCAACCATTATGACATGTAGTATTTCAAATAAAAATAAGGTTCCTGCTGGGGTAGGAATCAAAAATAATTAGAGATAATGATTAATAAATACAGCAAAGTTGTAACTCAGGATCCAACGCAACCCGCAGCTCAGGCAATGTTACATGCAGTTGGTCTAAAGGAAGAAGATTTTTTTAAACCTTTAGTTGGAATTGCAAGTACTGGCTATGAGGGTAATCCTTGTAATATGCACTTGAATGATTTGGCTAAATTGGTTAAAAAAGGAACTCAGGAAGCAAATTTGGTTGGGCTGATTTTTAATACTATTGGAGTGAGTGACGGTATTTCTATGGGTACACCTGGTATGCGTTTTTCGTTACCATCACGCGACGTAATTGCCGATTCTATGGAAACTGTAGTGCAAGCCATGGCTTATGACGGAATGATCACAGTAGTAGGTTGCGATAAGAACATGCCGGGAGCTTTGATGGCTATGCTACGCTTAAATAGGCCTTCAATTTTGGTATATGGAGGTACCATTGCATCCGGCTGCCATAATAACAAAAAATTAGATATCGTTTCTGCCTTTGAAGCGTGGGGCGAGAAAGTGGCAGGTACGATGCAGGAAGATGAGTACAAAGCTATTATTAGAAAAGCAATTCCCGGAGCCGGTGCTTGCGGCGGCATGTATACCGCAAATACAATGGCTTCTGCAATTGAAGCCTTAGGGATGTCATTACCTTATAATTCTTCAAATCCTGCTATCAGTAAAAATAAAGAAGAAGAAAGTATTGCTGCCGGAAAAGCGATGCGATTGTTATTAGAAAAAGATATTAAGCCATTAGATATTGTTACCAGAAAGTCGTTGGAAAACGCAGTACGCCTGGTAACCATTTTAGGAGGTTCTACGAATGCCGTATTGCATTTTTTGGCTATTGCCAGAGCTGCGGATATAGATTTTACCTTGGCTGATTTTCAGCGAATAAGTGACGAAACACCTTTTTTAGCTGATTTAAAGCCTAGTGGTAAATATTTGATGGAAGATGTGCACGAGGTAGGTGGAATACCTGCCGTATTAAAATATTTATTAATGAAAGGTTTATTGCATGGTGATTGTTTAACTGTAACAGGTAAAACGTTGGCAGAAAATTTATTAGATGTTAAAGATTTGTCAGCAGGTCAAGATGTAATAAAACCATTAGAAAATCCAATAAAAGCTACAGGCCATCTCCGAATTCTGTTTGGCAACTTGGCAGAGGAAGGTTGTGTTGCAAAAATCACAGGAAAAGAAGGTTTACAATTTACAGGAAAAGCCAAGGTTTTTGATAGTGAATTTGATGCAAACGATGGGATACGTGATGGTAAAGTTAAAAAAGGAGATGTAGTGGTCATTCGATATGAAGGCCCAAAAGGAGGCCCGGGTATGCCGGAAATGTTAAAACCTACGGCGGCCATTATGGGTGCTGGTTTAGGGAAAGATGTTGCACTGATCACGGATGGAAGGTTTTCAGGTGGTACACATGGTTTTGTAGTTGGACATATTACTCCTGAGGCACAAGATGGCGGCACAATCGCTGTGGTTGAAAATGGAGATGAAATTACTATTGATGCTGAAACAAATACTATATCTGTTAGGGTGTCTGAAGAGGTTTTACAGCAACGTAAAGATTCATGGAAACAACCTGATTTAAAATTTAACAAAGGAGTATTATACAAATATGCAAAGACTGTTTCATCGGCCTCACAAGGATGTGTAACTGATGAATTTTAAAAACCTGGTCTTTATTCCTGCAAATACAGGACTCTTAAATTTAAAAAATATGACTACACAAACACAAACGGTTGAAAAAAAAATTCACGCTAAAACGGAAAATATTTCTGGTGCTGAAGCTGTAATTAAATGTTTATTGGCAGAAGGTGTTGATCTGATTTATGGTTATCCTGGAGGAGCAATTATGCCGGTATATGACGAATTGTTCAAGTATCAAGACCAACTGCATCATGTATTGACCCGTCATGAACAAGGCGCAGTACATTCAGCCCAGGGTTATGCCAGGGTTACTGGTAAAGTTGGAGTGGCTATTGCTACTTCGGGCCCGGGAGCTACCAATTTGGTTACCGGAATTGCCGATGCCCAAATAGATTCTACACCTTTGGTTTGTATTACAGGTCAGGTTGCTAAACATTTGTTGGGTTCTGATGCTTTTCAGGAAACTGATATCGTTGGTATTTCTATGCCTGTTACAAAATGGAATTATCAAATTACAAAGGCGAGCGAAATTCCTGAAATAATGGCAAAGGCATTTTATATTGCACGTTCAGGAAGACCAGGACCAGTGTTGGTAGATATTACCAAAAATGCTCAATTTGACAAATTTGATTTTGAGTATAAAAAATGCACTTCTGTACGTAGTTATAAAGCTATTCCCGAAATGAATATAGAGGTTATTAATGCTGCAGCTGATATGATCAATATTGCAAAAAAACCAATGATCGTTTTTGGACAAGGGGTTATTTTGGGTAAGGCGGAAGAAGAATTTAAAACGTTTATTGAAAAAACCGGAATTCCTTCGGCATGGACTATACTTGGTTTATCTGCTTTACCAACGGATCATCCTTTGAATGTAGGTATGGTAGGGATGCACGGTAATTACGGGCCTAATAAATTGACCAATGAATGCGATGTTCTAATTGCAATCGGAATGCGATTTGATGATCGTGTTACCGGCGATCTAAATACCTATGCCAAACAAGCAAAAATTATCCATTTTGAAATTGACCCGGCTGAAGTTGATAAAAATGTTAAAACTGATATTGCAGTAATGGGTGACGTCAAACAGACATTAGCTAAAATCTTACCAATGGTCCATAAAAATTCTCATCCCGAATGGAGGCAGGAGTTTACCGATTATATGGCTATTGAGTTTGAGAAAGTAATCAAAAATGACCTGCATCCCGAAAAAGAAGGCCTTACTATGGGAGAAGTGATCGATCAGATAAATAAGGCTACAAATGGAGATGCTATCATTGTTTCCGATGTGGGCCAGCATCAAATGATCGCCTGTAGATATGCAAAATTTAACCGGTCAAAGAGTAATGTTACTTCAGGAGGTTTAGGTACCATGGGTTTTGCCTTACCAGCCGCTGTTGGTGCTAAAATGGGTAAACCCGATAGAGAAGTTATTGCTATTATTGGCGATGGAAGTTACCAAATGACCATTCAGGAATTGGGCACTATTTATCAGACCAAAGTACCTGTAAAAATTGTAGTGCTGAATAATGAATTTTTAGGAATGGTTCGTCAATGGCAGCAATTATTTTTTGATAAAAGATATGCCTCAACTGAAATGACAAATCCCGATTTTGTGACGATCGCAAAGGGTTATCATATGGAGGCCGAAAGTGTCTCAAAAAGAGAGAACCTGGCCAGTGCTGTTCAAAAAATGATAGCATCAAAAGATTCATATTTTTTAGAAGTATGTGTAGAAAAAGAAGATAATGTATTCCCGATGATCCCTTCAGGAGCTTCGGTATCAGATATTAGGTTAAGTTAATTAATATTATGGAAGAAAAACAAATTTATACAATCTCAATTTATACCGAGAATAATATCGGAATCTTGAATCGTCTTTCAGCAATATTTTTGAAAAGACATATTAATATTGAAAGTATGACGGTTTCAAAGTCTGAAATCGAAAATGTGCACAGATTTACTTTTGTTGTAAAAATGACAGAAAGTAATGTTCGAAAAATTATCGGGCAGCTTCAAAAACAGATTGAAGTGATCAGAGCTTATTATCATACTGAAGATGAAATAATTTATCATGAAACCGCCTTATTTAAAATTTCGACGGAGCATTTATACGATGAAAAAATTCAGGATAAACTAAAATTTAGAAGAGCTCATATAATAGCCATCACAGAAAATTATTTTGTTATTGAAGCTTCGGGCTTAAAAAAAGATATTGACAGAATGTATGTAAAATTAAAACCTTTTGGTTTGTTGCAGTTTGTACGCTCTGGAAGAATTGCAATTACAAGACCTAAAATGGCGATATCAGAATTATTACAGGAATATAATTAAAAAAAGAATAAAAAAAATGACAAATTATTTTAACACACTTCCTTTACGTTTACAAATAGAACAATTAGGCACTTGTGACTTTATGGATCAATTGGAATTTGCTGATGGTGTAAAAGTATTAAAAGGTAAAAAAATTGTAATTGTAGGCTGTGGGGCACAAGGCCTTAATCAAGGATTGAATATGCGTGATTCTGGCCTGGATATTTCGTATGCCTTAAGGAAAAGTGCTATAAAAGAACAAAGGGCATCGTATAAAAATGCCACTGAAAATGGATTCACTGTTGGTACCTACGAAGAATTGATTCCAACTGCAGATTTGGTTTCAAACCTAACTCCTGATAAACAACATACGTTGGTAGTGAATGCTGTTATGCCACTGATGAAACAAGGAGCAACACTGTCCTATTCTCACGGATTTAATATTGTTGAAGAAGGAATGGAAATCCGTAAAGATATAACAGTGATTATGATCGCACCTAAGTGTCCTGGATCTGAAGTTAGGGAAGAATACAAAAGAGGATTTGGAGTACCAACTTTAATTGCAGTACATCCTGAAAATGATCCAAATGGAAGTGGTTTTGAACAGGCAAAAGCCTATGCTGCGGCTACCGGTGGTGATAGGGCGGGAGTATTACATTCGTCTTTTGTAGCCGAGGTTAAATCGGATTTAATGGGAGAGCAAACGATCCTTTGTGGATTATTGCAAACAGGTTCTATTCTTTCATTTGACAAAATGGTAGCGAAAGGAATTGAAGCGGCTTATGCTTCTAAATTGATCCAATATGGTTGGGAGACGATAACCGAAGCATTGAAACATGGTGGGATCACTAATATGATGGATCGTTTATCAAATCCCGCAAAAATTAAAGCTTTCAATTTAGCTGAAGATTTAAAACAAATTATGAGACCATTATTCCAGAAACATATGGACGATATTATGAGCGGCCATTTTTCTAAAACCATGATGGAAGATTGGGCTAATGATGATAAAAACTTACTGGCTTGGCGTAAAGCTACTGGTGAGACTGCTTTTGAAAAAACCGAAGCTGCTTCAGCATCCATTGCAGAACAAGAATATTTTGATAATGCCGTTTTAATGGTTGCTTTCGTAAAATCGGGAGTAGAACTAGCTTATGAGACAATGACGGAAGCTGGAATCAAATCTGAATCGGCTTACTACGAATCGTTACATGAAGCGCCTCTAATTGCAAATACAATAGCTCGAAAAAAATTATTCGAAATGAATAGGATTATTTCAGATACCGCTGAATATGGTTGTTATCTTTTTGATCATGCCTGCAAACCTTTATTAACAGATTTTATGGCAACTATTGATACCGATGTTATCGGAACTACATTCGGATCAAGCGAGGATAATGGAGTGGAAAATCAAGAATTAATAGCTGTGAATAAAAGTATTCGGCAGCATCCGATAGAAGAGATTGGAGCAGGTTTAAGAGCTTCTATGACCGCTATGGCAAAAATAGTTTAGTCCTGAAAAATTGCCAGTTTAAGTGACTTTTTAGAATGATAATGAAAAAAATGTATCGAGAACGGTTGTTAGCGTATAGGATAGGTTCTTAATACAATCGCGCTTAAAGAGCCGTCATTTGAACAGACGTTTTAGCAGGACAAATTTATAAACAAATGGAAATAGTTACCACATATTGCCCTAATTTAAAGGATGTAAGAAAAGCGGCACACATTTTAAAAGAAGTGGTTTCGGTTACCCCATTATTAAAAAATGCGAATTGTTCCAATACGTTCGATGCTAATATTTTGTTGAAAAGAGAGGATTTACAACAAGTACGATCTTATAAAATCAGAGGGGCATTTAACAAAATAAGTAGCCTTTCAAAGATTGAAAAGAGTAAAGGAATTGTGTGTGCAAGTGCCGGAAATCATGCACAAGGAGCAGCTTTTGCCTGCCATAAACTGAATATTGAAGGAACCATTTATATGCCTTCACCAACACCAAAACAAAAAATTGAACAGGTTAAAATGTTTGGTGGAAATTCGGTAGAAATAGTTTTGATTGGCGATTCATACGACGATGCAGAGAAAGCTGCCAGGAAGGCATGTGATAAATTGGGTAAAACATTTATACATCCTTTTGATGACGAAAAAGTGATCGAAGGACAGGCAACTATTGGTTTAGAAATTTTAGAACAAACAAGGCAGCCAATAGATTATGTAATTGTACCTGTAGGCGGAGGTGGTTTAGCATCAGGTCTTTCTTCAGTATTCAAAATGCTATCCCCTGAGACAAAAATTATTGGAGTAGAGCCTGAAGGTGCACCTTCAATGAAAAGATCTATTGAGCAGGGAAAAGTTGTGACGTTAGATACTATTGAAAAATTTGTAGATGGTGCCGCGGTCAAAAAAGTAGGGACTAAAACTTTTGAAATTTGTAAAGAAAATTTACACAGTATTATCACGGTGCCGGAAGGTAAAGTATGTCAGGCAATTTTAGATTTATATAATAAGGATGCTATCGTTGTGGAACCGGCGGGTGCCTTGACAATTACGGCTTTGGATTTTTTACAAGAAGAAATCAAAGGGAAAACCGTAGTGTGTATTGTAAGTGGTAGTAATAACGATATCACGCGAACTCCCGAAATAAAAGAAAGAGCCTTGCTTTATGCCAGTTTAAAACATTATTTTATAATTCGATTTCCACAGCGTGCAGGTGCATTAAAAGAATTTGTGGCCGAAATTTTAGGTCCCGATGATGATATTACACACTTTCAATATTCGAAAAAGCATAGTAAAGAAAACGCCCCGGCTGTTGTTGGTATTGAATTGAAAAATAAAAAAGACTTACAACCTTTAATTGAGCGTATGAAAGCTCATAACTTTTTTGGCGACTATCTCAATAATAAACCTGATCTATTCCAGTTTTTGGTTTAGTTGTACATTTGTACCTATATAATTAACAATTTGTCGGATGATAAATAATAATGAAATACCAAAAAGATTTCAGTTAGATGCTCCTTTGCATCAAAATACATATTTGATTAATAATGAGCTTATAAAATGGAAAGGTGATAGAGCAAATGTGTATTCTCCAATTCACAGTACAAATAGCAAAGGAGAACATAAGCAAACGCTATTAGGCACAGTTCCTAATTTAGGAGAAAAAGAAGCGCTTCAGGCATTGGATGCTGCTTGTAAAGCTTATGATAAAGGACAAGGATTATGGCCAACGATGAAGGTTGCTGATCGTATTGATCGTATGGAAATTTTTGTTGAGAAAATGAAAAAGCAACGCGAAGAAGTTGTAAAGTATTTAGTTTGGGAAATTTGTAAAACAGTTGCAGATGCAGAAAAAGAATTTGATAGAACTATAGATTATATCTACGATACTATTGAAGATTATAAAAATATGGATCGTGACAGTGCCCGGTTTGAAAAAAATAGCGGCATTCATGCGCATATTCGACGTGGCCCACTTGGAGTAGTTCTTTGTTTAGGCCCTTATAATTATCCATTAAATGAAACATTTTGTTTACTGATTCCGGCATTGATAATGGGTAATACTACCATTTTCAAACCCGCTAAACATGGCATATTATTAATTTCACCATTATTAAAAGCATTTCAGGAAAGTTTTCCGGTAGGAGTTGTAAATGTTATATATGGTAGGGGTAGGGTTGTGGCATCACCTATTATGAAATCCGGTAGAATAGACGTATTGGCTTTGATAGGGCATAGTTCTTCTGCAAATGCATTGCAAAATTTACATCCTAAATCAAACAGATTACGATTGGTTTTAGGTTTGGAGGCAAAAAATCCGGCTATTATATTACCTGATGCTGATATTGATTTAGCTGTAAATGAATGTATAGCAGGAACACTTTCGTATAACGGACAACGTTGTACAGCTTTAAAAATAGTATATGTTCATCAAGATATAGCAGATGAGTTTAATAAACGCTATAGTAAAAGAGTTGACGCTCTTATCTCAGGGAATCCTTGGGATGATGATGTGCAACTAACACCTCTGCCGGAACCGGGAAAAGTAGGGTATATTCAAGAATTGATAGATGATGCACTAGCAAAAGGAGCGAAAATAATTAATGAAAAAGGTGGTGAAACTTCTGAGAATTTTATTTTCCCTGCAGTGCTATTTCCGGTTACAAAAGATATGAAAGTCTATGAGGAAGAACAATTTGGCCCAGTAGTACCTATCAGAACATTTGAAGATATTGATGAGCCTTTAGATGATATAGCAGATTCTAATTATGGACAGCAAGTGAGCATTTTCGGAAAAGACACAGTGTTGCTTTCCAGATTAATTGATACGTTGGTGAATTTGGTTTGTAGAGTAAATCTAAATAGTTCTTGTCAACGTGGCCCGGATGTCTTCCCTTTTACCGGACGTAAAGATTCGGCTGTTTCAACCTTAAGTGTTCATGATGCTTTACGGAGTTTTTCAATTCGAACATTTATTGCATCAAAAGACAATCCGTATAACAATAAAATTTTAGAAGATTTATTAACTTCTAAAAAGTCTAATTTTGTAAATACTGATTATATATTGTAAGATAAATAACACCTCACAGGTTCTGGTGCCGAACTTGTTTCAATATTAAACCTATGAGGTCACAATAGTTGGCATAAAATTATTTATGAAACCTGAGAAATCTTCTAAGTCTAAACTTCATCCAAATAATAAACACCAGAAAGGATATGATTTTTCTAAATTATGTAGGATATCTCCATCCTTAAATGATTTTGTTTTCGAAAATCAGTATCAAACAAAAACCATAGATTTTTCTGATCCTAAAGCAGTAAAAAACCTGAATACAGCATTGTTATTAACTTATTATAAACTTTCATATTGGAATTTTACAGACGATAATTTATGTCCGCCAGTTCCCGGTAGGGTTGATTATATACATCATTTAGCGGCCTTATTAAAATCATCAGATATAAATAAGGACATAGTTGTTTTAGATATTGGGACCGGTGCAAGTTGTATTTACCCTTTGCTTGGCAATGCCGAATACAATTGGCAGTTTATAGGAACGGATATTGACAAAAAAGCAATCGAAAGCGCCCAGCATATTATTAATAAAAATAAGCTTACTAAAGATATTAGTTTGCAGTATCAAACAGATCAATCACATATTCTAAAAGGAATTCTATCTACAACAGATAGATTTGACGCTACACTTTGCAATCCGCCATTTCATGATTCACAAGAAGTTGCAATAGCGGCTACCAAACGTAAATTACAGGGATTAGGAAAAGAGACCACTTTTGTCAGGAACTTCTCAGGAAATCAAAATGAACTGTGGTATAAAGGTGGTGAAAAAGTATTTATTCAGACTTATTTATATGAAAGCTCTCTGTTTAAAAAACAATGCTTTTGGTTTAGTACACTGGTTTCCAAAAAAGAAAATATAAGGCCTATAAAAGTTTCCTTAAAAAAGTTGAAAGCAACTGAAATTAAAACCATCCCTATGCGCCATGGAAATAAAATTACCAGAATTATTGCCTGGACATTTTTAAACAAAGAAGAACAAAGAAATTGGAAAACTGGTGTGAAATAAGAATAAATATAGCTTGTTTTAAAGAAGTTGTCATTCTTAGGTAGGCAGGAATCTATAGAAAGTTTGTTCTGTCTCGAATATTTGGGACTACATGCGCAGGAATGACATGGGTTTTTTAGTCAAATTTTATTTTATTGATAGTCGACAAATAGTCTTAATAAACAACTAATAATGAGTCAAATAGAAACTAAATGGAATCCAGAGCTATACAATGAAAAACATTCATTTGTATATGATTATGGAGAAAATCTAATTAAATTATTACAACCTGGAAAAAATGAAAGAATTTTGGATCTGGGTTGCGGTTCAGGGCAATTAACGTATAAAATAAGCAAGCTGTGCAAAGAAGTTATTGGGATTGACAGCTCATCCGAAATGATTGCTGATGCCAGGTCTAAATTTAATAATATAGATTTTCAAGTATCCGATGCTGCTGATTTTAATTTTGAAAAGAAATTTGAAGCTATTTTCTCGAATGCAGCCTTACATTGGGTTACAGAATATAAAAAAGCAATTCAATGTATGTTTGAAAATCTCAGGCATGGTGGACGAATAGTGCTGGAATTTGGTGGTAAAGGAAATATTCAAACCATTATCAATCAGGTTAGACAATCTCTTTTAAATAGGAATTACGTTGAAAATTCCAACATTCAGTTATGGTATTTTCCTTCAATCGGAGAATATACAACCGAACTTGAATCTCAGGGGTTTAAAATTATCTTCGCACAACATTTTGACAGGCCTACTGAATTAGCAAATCAATACACTGGAATTAAAGATTGGATAGCAATGTTTTGCAAAGCATTTTTTGAAAATGTTACTATAGAACATATGGAAGAGATCAAACAGGAAGTTCAAGAAAAAATAAGATCAAAATGTTTTGTAAACGGGAAATGGTATGCCGATTACAAAAGAATACAGATCGTAGCAGTTAAGTAAAATAATCCTCTTCGACGTCCAGGGATTACTTATAATTAATCTTCACCTTTCTCATCTTTGATTATATTCCATACCTTGATCTCATCATCTAAGGTTAAGCCTTCTTTAACTTCAACATTAATACCATCGCTCACACCTAATGTTAGATCTTTTCGTTCAAATTGCTGATCACCGTTTTTTATTTCAACAAATGCGGCTTTGGTATCTTTGTCAAACTGTACTAATGCTTCTTTAATGGATAATACACTATCTACTCTTGCCAAAATAATAGAGGCATTAGCACTCAAGCCTACTCTTACAAATGTTGTATCTTGTTTATTTAAGGTTCCTTTTATTTCAAATTGAATGGCTCCATTCTCTAATTTACCTTTCGGAGCTATATAATCAAGAATTGCATCAAAAGAAGTGTTTTCTACAGCTCCTACCTTAATTTCAAGAGGTAGCCCTTCTTTTATTTTACCCACATCAGATTCATCTATCTTTCCTTCGAAAATCAATTTATTAACATCTGCCAGGGAAGCTATCGTAGTACCTTCATTAAAATTGTTACTTTCAATTACTTGATTTCCCACTTCAACAGGTACTTCTAATACCATACCAGAAACAGTTGATCTTATAAGCGTATTTGCAGCATTGCCCAGGCCTCGGGTAGAACCGGTACGAACAATATCATAATTTCTATTGGCAGCGTTATATGATTGTTGTGCTTGTTGATAAGATACTTCAGCTTTTTCCAGATCCTGTTTTGAGATAACTCCTTTATCAAATAATGACTTCTGACGGTCATAATTTCGTTTTTGATCATCCAACTCAATCTTATTAGTTTGAATTTCATTTTTGGCATTGTTTAAAGAAGATAGATTAGGTATTACTTTAATCTTAGCTATCAAGTCACCTTGCTTAATATTATCTCCGCCTTTCACATAGACTTCTTGAATAACACCAGAAATATTTGGTTTTATCAGTACCTCTTCCAAAGGAAGTATGCTTCCGGTAGCCACTGTTTTTTTAATGATGGTTTGTGTAGTAGGTTTTTCTGTTTCATATACAACCGGGTCTTCCGCATTTTTAGTATATAAATAGTACATCGCCCCGGTAAAAGCGATGACAATAAAAATTAATGTGAATATAGTTGCTGACTTTTTCATTATGTTTCTTATTTTATTATTCTGTTCTTAATGCTTCAATTGGTTTTATTTTAATGGCATTTTGTGCAGGGATAAAACCTGCAAGTAAGCCTGATATAATTAAAATTGTTAGTGCTATTGTAACTACACCTAAATTAACACTTGGATTTGCAAACATATCAACCGGCCCGCTATTTTCCATTGCTAAATTGATCAGGTAAATGAGGAAAGATGAAAAAACGATTCCTGCCATACCGGATATAATCGTTAAAAATACTGATTCCGTTAATATTTGACCTCTGATGCTCCACGGTGATGCACCTAATGCTCTTCTGATTCCAATTTCTTTGGTACGCTCTTTTACTACAATAAGCATAATGTTGCTTACACCAATAACACCTGATAGTAATACCAGAGTTCCTACAAAATATGCGATGATTCTGATGGCGGCAAAAAGGCGTTGTACCTTACTGTATTCCTGATAAAGATCAAAATGGCCAACAGCCCGTTCATCTTCCGGATGAATCTTATGATTCTTTCTTACAATATTGAATATTCTTTCTTTAATGGAAGTAATAGGTGTTCCGTCTACAGCTGTTATAGCCATCCATCCAACACGATCTCCCATATTAAATGCTTGGGAAAAAGCGGTAAATGGAACAAAAATTTGCTTTTGGTCTTCTTCACCATCACCTCCGGTAGTTTTTTTCTTATAAGTACCGATCACCATAAAATTAACACCTTGAATTTTGACGTAACTGCCTAAAACTTCCTCTTCTTTTTCATACAAGCCGCTCTTTACACCTGCGCCTATAACCGCAACTTTTCGGTTTTGGTTAATGTCATTATAATTGATAAATCTTCCTGAAGTAATATCCATGGGCTCCTGTTTAATAATTTCAGGATAATCACCATATACGTCATAAGCTCCTGTTTTTAGGCCCCTGACAACATTGTTAGAACCTCTGAATCCGCCTAACTGGTTTCGCGGTGAAATGTATCGAAGGTCAGGAACATTTTGCCGTATATCTTTAACGTCACCGATACGATAGTTAAAGCGTCTGTCTTTTGGCATTCCCTGATAGGCTTTTGTGGCAGTACGTGTCCACATAAACATCGTATTGGTTGCAATATCACCAAAATCGAGGTTTACTCCATTTTCAAATCCTCTACCTGCAGCCAATAAAATAATCAATATAAAAATACCCCAAAACACACCAAAAGCCGTCAATAGTGTTCTGAACCAGTTACCTGATAATACTTCTAATATTTCATTCCAGCGATCTCTACTAAACATATCAAATTTTATTCATCTCTTAATGCTTCTATGGGTTGAATTTTGGCTGCTCGCCATGCAGGGAAAAAACCTGCCAGGGCTCCTGCAATGATCAATAAAACAACCATTGTCATTGCAATTGAAAAATTTACCGTAGGGTTCGAAACATAATCAACCTCAATATTGGGGCCAACTATTTCTAACAACCCCATACTGAATATCAAGCCGGCAAATCCGGCAAAAGCTGTTACAAAAACCGCTTCATGTAAGATCATCCCAACAATAGACCATGGTTTGGCACCTAATGCCTTTCTGATTCCGATTTCTTTAGTTCGCTCTTTTACTACAATAAGCATAATGTTACTGACACCAACTATACCGGCAATAATGGTACAAATACCTACGAACCAAAAGAATAGTGCAATATTATTGGTCAATGTGTAAAATCTTTTCGCTTCTTCAAGGGCACTATGCACATTAATCGCACTATTGTCATCAGGGGCAACCTGATGATCTTTTTGTAAATATTGTTTTAGTTTACCCGTGAATTTTTTAGACGCAAATACGGCTTCATCAAAATTTTCTTGAGGAGCTAAGGTAAATGAGAGATTGGCAACTTTGTTTTCACCATTAAAAACACTCTGCGCGGTAGTCGTGGGTATATAAATGCGATTTTCTTCCCGTTCGCCACCCTCATCGGTGTAGACTCCAACTATTTTAAAATTAATTCCAGACAACTGAAGATGTTCATTCAAAGGATCTTCAACTTCTTTCATCAATTCGCGTTTTATCTTTTTGCTAACAATAACAACCTTATGCAAGTTATCCATGTCTAATTGATTCAAAAAACGGCCTCTTACCATTTTTGTATTTTCAATTTGCTGTAAATCAGGGCTTACTCCCCATATACCATAAGCGCCAGATTCTTTCTTGTAATTTATGGAGACATCGCGTACTCTAAATACCCTGGATTTGTATTCTAATTCATTCGAAAAGGCACTAGTGGAATATTCATAATTTGAATTACGTAACTGTATGCGTCTTCCGGGGTTTAGTCCATTGTGTTCTTTGGTAGTAACCTGTGTCCATACCCAAACCCTATTTGTTGCATCAGCCTCAAACTCTTTTCGAATACCATTTTGAAAGCCTTGTCCAAAACCCAGTAAAATAACCAAAATAAAAATACCTGATGCCACAGAAAGCCCAGTCAGAAACGTACGCAATTTGTTTTTGTGTATGGTCTCAAATATCTCTTGCCAGCGATCGAGATCGAACATTTGTGATATATTTTTATTACTGATGAAATTATCTGTAGAACTACTCTTATAATAGACGTTCCAGACATGCAGTTTGTTACAGAAAAAGAGAAAAAACCTTATAGAACGAAAAAAAATACTTTCATGAAATAGAATCTTCGGAAGTAATTTTTCTTAAAAATGAGATTATTAGCCCGATATTTTTGACTTTGAAACAGAAAAATAAGCAAAGATCATTATGTTTACACATAAAAAAGCCTGCTTAAAAGCAGGCTTTTGCAATTAACCAAATTAACTCAAATAATAGTCGATTGCCCTATATGAATGTTGTGGAAATTTAGATTGCTGTCTTCGGGGTACTGGACAAAATCAGCAATAAAATCACCAACCTTACTTGTAGTAACATTTGTATATTCTGTATTTATATCTGGAGTAGAAAATTTGAGTTTTAATGATTTTTCTACACCTTTTCGAACAAGCTCAGCTTCTTCGAATAAGCCGAAATGTTCTAATAACATTGCTGCGGATAAAATGGAGGCAACCGGGTTGGCGATACCTTTACCTTTTGCTTGCGGATATGAACCATGAATTGGTTCAAACATTGCATATTTTTTTCCGGTAGATGCCGAGGCTAATAAACCAATAGAACCACCTATTACACTCGCCTCGTCAGAAATAATATCTCCAAACATATTTTCAGTTAGCACGACATCAAATTGTTTTGGGTTTAAAATAATTTGCATGGCAGCGTTATCTACAAATAGAAAGTCCAAAGCTACATCAGTATAGTTTTTATGAATGTTGGTTACTACTTTTCTCCATAGTCTTGAAGATTCCAATACATTTGCTTTGTCAACTAAAGTCAGTTTTTTCTTTCTATTTTGAGCCGCTTTAAAAGCTAAGTGTGCAATACGTTCAATTTCTTCTTCAGTATACATACATAGATCAGATGCAGTTTTACCATCTTTGCTTAATTGCTTTTCACCAAAATAAATACCTCCCGTAAGCTCCCTATAGATAGTAAAGTCAACATCTTTAATAATATCTTTTTTTAAGGGAGAGTGGTCTATCAATTCATCATAGGCTTTTACCGGACGAATATTGGTAAATAAACCCAATGATTTTCTGAGCTGCAATAAACCTTGTTCTGGCCTTACCTTAGCACTTGGATCATTATCATATTTAGGGTCGCCAATTGCTCCAAATAATACGGCATCTGAATTTAAGCATATGTCAAGTGTTTTTTCAGGTAATGGCTCACCTGTTTTATCAATCGCAACAGCACCTACCAGTGCTTCTTTAAAAATAAAAGTATGGTCAAATTGGTGCGACACAGCTTCTAATACTTTTCTTGCTTGTTTTGTTACTTCGGGACCAATACCGTCGCCAGATAATATTGCTATTGTAAGTTTCATAATTATATTATTTTCCCGTTTTATGCGAAAATTGAATTCCCAATTTTACTTGATTTAATAATCGTATGGATATCGTTATCACAGACTTCTTTACTTCTATCGGCAAAATTCAAGAAAGCAGTATACACTTTGTCTAATTGTAATTTTGTGAGTTCATAGCCTATTTTTTTTGCTCTGTATGCTAACGCAGCTCTTCCACTTCTAGCTGTTAAAACAATAGAAGAATGGTCAACGCCGACATCTTTTGGGTTAATTATTTCGTAGGTTTCACGGTTTTTTATAACGCCATCTTGATGAATTCCTGAGCTGTGTGCAAATGCATTTGCACCAACTATAGCCTTATTTGGTTGTACATACATACCCATACTTTCTGAAACTAACTGACTGGTGTCGTACAAAAGTTGTGTGCGTATATTCGTGTCTAAATTAAGATAAGGATGTTGTTTTAGAATCATGACAACCTCTTCTAAAGAAGTGTTTCCTGCACGTTCGCCTATACCGTTTATAGTACATTCAATTTGCCGGGCTCCATTGACAACTCCAGAAATAGAATTAGCTGTTGCCAAACCTAAATCGTTATGGCAGTGGCATGATAAGATGGCTTTATCAATGTCTTTTACATTATCTCTCAGGTATTTCATTTTTGCACCATATTCCTCCGGCAAACAATAGCCCGTTGTATCAGGAATATTTAAAACGGTTGCGCCTGCTTTGATAACTGCTTCACAGACTTGTGCCAGGAATTCATTGTCGGTTCGTCCTGCATCTTCTGCATAGAATTCTACATCTTCAACAAATGATTTTGCATATTTAACGGCATCTACCGCCCGTTCAATAATTTGTTCTCTTGTTGCATTAAATTTATGAATGATATGAGAATCAGAAGTACCAATGCCTGTATGTATTCTTGGTTTTTTAGCGTATTTCAATGCTTCAGCCGCAACTTCAATGTCTTTTTTTACAGACCTTGTCAATCCGCAAACAGTAGCATTCTTCACTGCTTTTGCAATTTCATTAACAGAGTTGAAATCACCCGGACTTGAAATAGGGAATCCCGCTTCAATTACATCGACTCCTAACTCATCAAGCCTATTCGCAATGATTACTTTTTGTTTTGTATTCAGCTTACAACCAGGCACTTGTTCTCCATCTCTTAGGGTGGTATCAAATATATGAACGTTATTTTTTTGCATTATTTAAAAATATATTTCTTTATTGTTATACGAATTTATATTTTGGTTTACTTTTAAAGCGTAAAGTGTAATTAACATTTACAATGTTTAACAGTAGTTTTAATATTTTATTTAATTGATAATTAACTAGTTAAATCAATTTTTGTTACAATGACGAACCAGCAAAAAGACAACTTATTTGTTTTAGTAAAGTCACTTTCGAAATCAGAGAAAAGGCAATTCAAATTGTATGTAGGTAGATTAGGAGGTAATACTGATTCTAAATTTTTGGCATTGTTTAATTTGTTGGATAAATTAAAGAAGTACGATGAAGCTCTAATTCTAAAAAGTGGGATTGTAAAAAAGGCGCAGTTGTCTAATCTAAAGGCACATTTATATAAACAGATTTTAATTAGTTTACGATTAAATCCTTTACATCAAAACATTAGGGTCCAGGTAAGAGAACAGTTGGATTTTGCTACTATCCTATATCATAAAGGTTTGTATAAGCAAAGCTTAAAAATTTTGGATAAAGCCAAAAATATGGCTATTGATAATGAGGAAAAAAATATTGCCTATGAAATAGTTGAATTGGAGAAAGTTATTGAATCTCAGTATATTACAAGAAGTATTAGTAATAGGGCCGATGAGTTAACCGAACAGGCAAAATGGTTGAGCATACAAAATACAATAACGAGCAAGTTGTCGAATTTATCATTGCAATTATATGGGATATTGTTAAAAACAGGATATGTACGAAATAATAAAGAGTATGACATAATAACAAAATATTTTAACGATAGAATGCCAAAGTTTAATTTTAAGGAATTAGGTTTTAGAGAAAAACTTTGGTTATACAAATCGTATTTATGGTATAGTTTTTTGGTTCAGGATTTTTTATCATGCTATAAATATGCCAATAAATGGGTGGAAATGTTTTATCAAAACAAAAGCATGATTACATTAAACCCTGTATTTTTCCTCAAAGGGAAAAATTACTTATTGGAGTCGCTTTTTTTTATTAAATACCATTCAAAATTTAAGGAAACATTAGAAAAGCTAGAGAGGGTAATCCGCCAAGGCAATTTGTTGCCAAATGAGGACAATGTTGCGATGCTTAGTTTTTTGTATGTAGCAAATAATAAATTGAATTTACACTTTTTGGAAGGCACTTTTAAAGAAGGGCTGATATTGGTTGATGAAGTTTTAAGTGGAATTAAACAATATCAAAGTAGAATAGATGAACACCATATCATGGTACTGTATTATAAGATCGCCAGTTTATATTTTGGTGCCGGAGATAGCAAGAAGTGTATTGAATATTTAGAGAAAATTATCAATAATAGATCCCTAGAAATGCGTGAAGATTTATTGTGTTTCTCGAGAATTTTAAGTTTAGTAGCGCATTATGAAGTCGGCTTGGATTATCATTTAGATGTGCAGCTAAAAAGTACCTATAAGTTCTTAATAAAGATGAATGACCTGCATGAAGTACAGAAAGAAATGATCAAGTTTTTAAGAAATTTAGGGAACATTTACCCACATCAATTAAAAAAAGAGTTTATCAAATTACATGATAAATTAAAAACCTATGAAGATGATCCTTTTGAGCGCAGGGCTTTCTTGTATCTAGACATTTTATCCTGGTTGGAAAGTAAAATAGAGAATAGGCCTGTAGATGAAATTATTCAAGAAAAGTTTTTAAAATTGAAACGGTAGTTTTAGTTAGCAGTCTTGAGTCTTGAGCCAAGGGAATTCATTTATATTTTTATTGTCAACTGCCAACTACAACTTACGTAGAGCAACTATTCCAGATAGAAGTATTCGGTGTATCTGCTACAATATGAATTACCTCTTTACTCACTGGGTGTATAAATTGAATCTCCCTGGCATGTAAAGAGATACCTCCATCAGGATTACTTCGATTAAAACCATATTTTAGATCGCCTTTAATAGGGCTTTTGATAAAAGAGAGTTGTGCCCTGATCTGATGATGCCGGCCGGTTTCCAGATCAATTTTTAATACAAAATAATTATCGAGTTCTTTGAGAATTGTGTAATGCAGTATTGCTTTTTTGCTACCTTCTGTTTCTCTTGCAAAAACGGTCGATTTATTATTTTTAGGATTCTTTTTCAGATAATGTATGAGGGTGTCTTTTTCTCGGGTAGGTTTATTTTTGACAATAGCCCAGTATATTTTTTGTAGTTGTTTATCTCGAAGCATTTTATTTAAACGTTCCAGGGCTTTGGAAGTTCGTGCGAAAATGACGATACCACTTGTGGGCCTGTCAAGCCTGTGTACTACGCCTAAAAAAACGTTACCTTTTTTTTGGTATTTTTTGGCGATATACTGTTTTACAATTTCGCTTAAAGGAGTATCACCCGTTTTATCGCCTTGTACAATATCACCAACCCTTTTATTGATGATAATGATATGATTGTCTTCAAATAATACCTGTAAATTGTTTTTAGTAGAATTCATTATTTTATTTCATAATACTGAGGTTTCGATTAGGCCCAACATGACCATAGTTAAAATAGTTTTATTTGTCAACTGCCAACTCATCTCTCACCCACTTCCTCATTTACACCTTCAATAAAGGTCAACAATTCCTCTTTGCCCACTTTTGTAGTAGCTGAGGTAACAAAAAACTGTGGTAAACTCTCCCAACCAGATTCTATTACTTTCTGATTATAACTTTGTATGTTCAAGTTGATTTTAGCACTGTTTAGTTTGTCAGATTTTGTAAAAACAATGCAAAAAGGAATTTCATTTTCACCAAGAAAACGCATGAATTCTAGATCAATTTTTTGAGGCTCATGCCGGCTATCGACCAATAAAAAAGTACAAACCAATTGATTGCGTTTAAAAAAATAATCGATAATAAATTTTTGAAAAGTTTTTCTCTTGGTTTTAGATATCTGAGCATATCCATATCCTGGTAGATCAACCAAAAACCAATTGTCATTTATTTTATAATGATTGATAAGTTGAGTTTTACCTGGCTTTCCCGAAGTTTTAGCTAAATTTTTACGGCCAACCAGCATGTTTATTAATGACGATTTACCAACATTAGATCTACCGATAAAAGCATATTCCGGGATTGATTCTTTAGGGCATTTAGAAACATCAGTATTGCTTATAATAAATTCTGCCGATCGGATTTTCATAAGAATTAATTTGTTTTCATATTTAAAAAAGGAAGATAACAAACCGTTAATTATTGATATAAATTCCCTTCCCTTTGGGAAGAGTGAGGGATGGGTTATAACTTTTCTTTAGTAAGCCATTTTTCGAGTAACACATTAAATTCTTCTGGATGTTCCATCATAGCGGCATGCCCACATTTATCTATCCAATATAAAGTAGAATTGGGTAGTAGTTTGTTAAATTCTTCCGCAACTTCGGGGGGAGTAACGTTATCATCCTTTCCCCAAATCAAACCGGCTGGCATTTTCATATTTGGTAGATCATTGGCCATATTATGCCGTATAGCACTTTTGGCAATTGATAATGTTCGTATTAATTTACTTCTGTCATTTACAGTGCTATATACTTCATCAACGATTTCTTTAGTAGCAATTTTAGGATCGTAAAAAACATCCTGAGCTTTTTTCTTAATGAACTCATAATCTCCGCGTTTAGGGTAGCTTTCGCCCATGGCACTTTCATACAAACCAGAACTTCCGGTCAATACAATACCCGCAACGTTTTCCGGATAACGCTTTGTGTAATACAATGCGATATGCCCTCCCAAAGAATTTCCTAAAAGAATATAATTCTCTAAGCCCTTATATTCGGTAAATTCTTTAATGAATTTGGCCAGATTTTTTACATTAGTTTTTAATAAAGGAAGGGTATATATGGGTAACTCTGGCATTATAATATTATACCCATTTTTAGAAAAATAGTCGAATACACCATCAAAATTACTCAGATTACCCATTAATCCATGTAAAATTATAATAGATCTCCCTTCACCCGCTTCTAAATATCCAAACTTTCCGTCCTTTTTGTAATAGTTGCTCATTTACAAATATTTTTTGCCAAATGCAAAAGTAATCAATTTGTGTGAATGTACTGTGTTTCTGCAAAATGATAGAAACTTTCCAATTGAAATTAATAGTACAAAAATACAATTACTTATAAATCAATACAATAAATAAGCGAATAGAAAGTTATTAACAAAGTGGTAAAAAATGGTAAAAAGTGGTAAAAATCAGTATATTTGTCATCATAATTCACTCTAAGTGGTAAACCTAATAGGAACATATGAATGTAAAGCTGACACCAAAGGAAGGTTAATGATGCCTTCTCAGCTTAAAAAACAGCTGAATTCTGTGTTGGATGGAGGTTTTGTTTTAAAGCGTGCTGTGTTTCAGCCGTGCTTGGAATTGTATCCTATGAGCGAGTGGAACATGTTGATGGAAAAGATAAACAAGCTAAATAGGTTTGTAAAAAAGAACAATGATTTTATCCGACGATTTACAGCGGGTGTTAAAATGGTGGAGTTGGATACTTCAGGTAGATTATTAATACCAAAAGACTTGCATTCATTTGCTGGAATTTCTAAGGAAATAGTGCTGTCATCTGCGGTAAATATTGTTGAGATCTGGGATAAAGACAGTTATGAAAAAGCAATAGATGATGCAACGATTGATTTTGCGCAGTTAGCTGAAGATGTTATGGGTAACGATAATGATAGCATAGATGACTTATCATAATCCGGTTTTGCTCTTTGAAAGTGTTGATAGTTTAGAAATTGTCCCCAACGGGATTTATGTTGATGTAACTTTTGGAGGAGGCGGGCATTCTAAAGAAATTTTGAAAAGATTAGGTTCTGATGGAAAACTTTTTGCTTTTGACCAAGATGAGGATGCCTTAAAAAATACAATTGATGATGAACGTTTCGTGCTTATTCATGAAAATTTTAGATATATCAAGCGTTTTTTAAAGTTCTATGGTATAAAAAAGGTAAACGGAATTTTAGCCGACTTAGGTGTTTCTTCACATCAATTTGATGAAGCTAGTAGAGGTTTCTCTACACGTTATGATGCTGACCTGGACATGCGAATGAGTAAAAAAAGTACAGTAACGGCTTACGAGGTCATTAATAAATACCCGGAGGGAAAACTGAGCAATATACTTTTTCTATATGGGGAATTAAGAAATGCAAGAGCATTGGCAAAACAAATTGTTGAGAGTCGTAGAGAACGATCCATTAAAACTAGTTTTGAGTTAAAACGAACATTGCAACACTTTTTACCTAAAAACAAAGAACACAAAATATTGGCTCAAATCTTTCAGGCAATTAGAATTGAAGTAAACCAAGAATTAGAAGCATTAAAAGAATTCTTGATCCAAACTGAAGAGCTGTTAGAAATAGGTGGCAAACTGATTGTCATATCATATCATTCATTGGAAGATAGGTTGGTAAAGCGATTCATTCGCAGTGGAATGTTTGAAGGAGAACCTGAAAAAGATTTTTATGGGAATGTAACAGTTCCCTTTAAAAAAGGGAAGCTTATAACACCAACACTTGAGGAAATAAGAAGTAATAACCGAGCGCGAAGTGCGAAATTAAGAACAGCAACAAAACTGTGATGCTAAAATGACTAAAGTAAAAGAAACCATTTATAATGTCCTTAAAGGAAAGTTTTTAGTGGATGAAGGTGCTTCGAAGAACTGGGGGATGCTCATATTCTTAACAAGTTTAGCTTTAATTATGATTGGGAGTTCACATAGTATTGATAAGAAGGTTCAAAAGATAGCAGTACTTAACAAGGAATACAGAGAGTTGAGATCAGCATTTGTAGCAACACGTTCTGATTTGATGAAACTTAAAATGGAATCATCGATTATTAAAAAATTAGAGGTTAAAGGATTATATATAGCAGAAAATCCTCCACAAAAAATAGTGGTAAAAGAATAGAAATTGGCAATAGAAAAAAAGAACATATTAAATAGATTGTATTTGCTCGCAGGATTTATGTTCTTATTTGCGACCGCAATAATGTATAAACTTATTGAAATCCAATATGTTAAAGGCGATTTTTATCGAGAAAAAGCAGAAGAAAGAACAGTAAAAACTTTTGCTATAAAAGCAAACAGAGGTAATGTATACACAGCTGATGGTAGTTTGTTGGCAACTTCTGTCTCAAAATTTGATATTCGCATGGATGCTGTCACGGTATCCAATGAGAATTTTGAAAAGAATATCAAAGAATTGAGTAAAGCCTTATCCCAAATGTTAGGAAAGTCCGAAGGATTTTATGAAAACTATATCCGTAAGGCCAGGAAGAACAAAAACAGGTACTTATTCATCACCCGGAATTTAAGTTACAATCAATATTTGAAAATTAAAAAATTTCCCATTTTCAATTTGGGTATTTATAAGGGTGGTTTTATTGCGGAACAACGTACGGTTAGAGAGCATCCTATAGGTAAGATGGCAGAACGTGCCGTTGGGTATGATGACTATAGGGGAAGGGTAGGTATCGAAGGAAACTTTCATAAATTTTTACAAGGGAAAAATGGTAAGCGCCTAAAGCAAAGAATAGCTAAAGGGCAATGGAAGCCGCTAAACGATAATAATGAGGAAGAACCAATTGACGGTAAAGATATTATCACAACCATAGACTTAAATGTGCAAGATATTGCACATCATGCCTTATTGAGACAACTTGAAAATTACGAAGCAGATCACGGTACAGTTGTCGTAATGGAAACCAAGACAGGTGAAATCAGAGCTATTGCGAATTTAGGACGAAATAGAGAAGGAAAGTATTATGAACGCTTGAATTATGCTGTTGGTGAATCACACGAACCGGGCTCAACATTTAAGTTGATGAGTATGATGGTAGCCTTAGAAGATAAAGTTATCGATACTGCCACGATTATAGATACTGAAAAAGGGAAATATAAAGTATACGACAGAACAGTAAGAGATACACACAGGGGAGGTTATGGTAAGATTTCTGCTGCTAGAGTTTTTGAGGTTTCATCGAACGTCGGTATTGTAAAAATTATTGAACAACATTACAGCACAAATCCGCAAAAGTTTATTGACGGATTACGACGCATGGAAGTAGGCAAAAAACTAGATATTCCTATTAAAGGTGAGGGTCTTCCTACATTACCAAATCCAAAGGATAAAAAAAATTGGTATGGTACTTCTTTAGCTTGGATGACATATGGTTATGGGGTTTCAATAACTCCTTTGCAAACATTGACTTTTTACAATGCTGTTGCTAATAATGGTGAAATGGTAAAACCTAGATTTATTAAAGAAATCAGAGCTCAGGATAGGCTTATTGAAAAATTTGAGAAAGAGGTGATCAATCCAAAAATATGCTCTCAGGAAACTCTTGACAAGGTAAAAGCAATGATGAAGAATGTGGTAAAACAGGGTACAGCGACGAATATTTATAACGAAAATTATGAGTTGGCCGGAAAAACAGGCACTTGTCAAACTGATTATGGTGACCGAAATACCCCAACCCAATACATATCATCTTTTGTAGGATATTTTCCAGCAGATAACCCTCAATATTCTTGTATAGTGGTCATTCATAAACCTAAGAAAGAAATAGGATACTATGGTGCTGATGTATCTGGCCCGGTTTTTAAACAAATTGCACATAAAATCTATACAGAAACACCATCGTTGAATGAAGTCAATGGTTTGAAAGAAAATCCTAAAAGTATCAATACAGATTTCGAATCTTATTTCCAAGTAGCCAGGGAGCAATCTCAAAAAATGCCAAATCTTAAAAATATGCCTGGAATGGACGCCATATCGCTATTGGAAAATTTAGGAATGAAAGTACAATTCAAAGGTACAGGCAGGGTAACGGGCCAATCCGTTAAAGCTGGAGAAAAATTAGATAAAAATATAATTATACAACTAACACTTTCGTGAAGAAGTTAAAAGACATATTGTATAAAGTTGCTGTGGAATCGGTACAGGGTAGCACTGATGTTACTGTAAATAGACTTGCTTTTGACTCGCGAAAAATTACCGATAATGATGTATTTATAGCTGTAAAAGGTGCCGTAACAGACGGGCATCAATATATAGCTTATGCCATAGAAAAAGGAGCGATCGTAATTGTATGTGAAAGAACCCCTTTAACTATAGAGAAAGAAATCACATATATCGTGGTTAATGATAGCAAACAGGCATTGGCTATAATGGCCGATAATTTTTATGATAATCCTTCACAACGATTGCAATTGATAGGTGTTACTGGTACCAACGGAAAAACAACCATTGCAACCTTACTATATGATCAATTTAAAAACGCGGGATATAAAGCCGGTTTGCTTTCAACAGTAAAAGTATTAGTAGATAATGAAGAGTTTCCCGCTACCCATACTACACCAGACTCTATTACCATAAATCATTATTTAAGATTGATGGTAGATCGTGGTATAACATATTGTTTTATGGAAGTGAGTTCACATGGTATCCACCAAAAAAGAACTGAAGGGTTACATTTTACAGGGGGTATTTTTACAAATTTATCACATGACCATTTAGATTATCACAAGTCATTTGCGGAATACAGGGATGTAAAAAAAGTATTCTTCGATCAATTGCCAAAATCTGCTTTTGCCCTTGTTAATACTGATGATAAAAATGGCAAAATAATGCTTCAAAATACAGAAGCAAGGAAGTTCACTTATGCTCTAAAAACAGTCGCCGACTATAAAGGGAAAATAGTAGAAAATCAACTTAGCGGATTATTACTCAATATCAATAATAATGAAGTTTGGACAAAATTGATAGGAACTTTCAATGCCTATAACATATTAGCAATTTATGCCACGGCAGATCTGTTAGGTATAGAATCATTAGAGAACTTAAGATTATTGAGTGAGTTAGAGAGTGTAAGTGGGCGTTTTCAATATATGATTTCAGATGGGGGCATTGTAGCAATTGTTGACTATGCACATACACCTGATGCCCTAAAAAATGTCTTGGAAACTATTAATGCTATTAGAACTCACAACGAACAGGTAATAACGGTAGTGGGTTGCGGTGGAGATAGAGACAAGGCAAAACGCCCTAAAATGGGACATATAGCTTCCCAGCTTTCCAATCAGACCATTTTTACTTCCGATAATCCCAGAACCGAGAACCCAGAAGCCATTATTGAAGAAATGGAAGCCGGTGTAGAACCACAAAATTTTAAAAAATATCTGTCAATAGTTGATAGGAAACAAGCTATTAAGACGGCGAGTAAACTAGCCGAAAAAGGTGATATTTTATTGATAGCCGGCAAAGGTCATGAAGCATATCAAGAAATTAATGGTGTTAGAACTGATTTTGACGATTATGAGATCATTACGGAGACATTAAGAGAATTACAAAAATAAAAACAATACCATAGGATGTTATATTACTTATTTGAATATTTAGATAAAAACTATCAGCTTTCAGGAGCAGGACTGTTTCAATATATATCATTCAGATCTGCATTGGCTTTTGTTTTTTCTTTATTGATTTCAACAATTTTTGGTAGAAGAATTATAGATAAGTTAAGTCGACTACAAATAGGAGAAACGGTTAGAGATTTAGGTTTAGAAGGCCAGATTCAAAAAGCAGGAACTCCTACTATGGGAGGGCTCATAATTATTTTAGCGACAGTATTGCCTGTTTTGTTATTGGCAAAACTCGATAATGTTTACATCATCATTTTATTGGTAACTACCGTTTGGATGGGTTTGATAGGTTTTATTGATGATTATATAAAAGTATTCAAGAAAAATAAGGAAGGTTTAAAAGGAAGGTTCAAAATTATTGGTCAAGTAGGTCTAGGAATTTTTGTAGGTCTTATGCTTTATTTTTCTCCACAAGTTGTTGTAAAAGAACAGCTTCCAAACCAACCAATTGTAGAGGCTCAAAATCAGTTGTCAACTACTACAGGATTGTTTGGTGATGAACATAAATCATTAAAAACAACCATACCGTTTGTAAAAAATAATGAGTTTGACTATACAGATTTAGTGAGCTGGATGGGTCGTGATGCTGAGAAATATGCTTGGATTGGTTTTATGTTAGTAGTGGTTTTTATTATTACAGCAGTTTCTAATGGGGCTAATTTAACTGATGGAATTGATGGCTTGGCAGCAGGTTCTTCCGCAATAATAGTACTGGCATTGGGCGTATTTGCATGGGTTTCGGGTAATATCATTTTTGCCAATTATTTGAATGTAATGTATATACCTAATTCTGGTGAAATGACCATTTTCATTAGTGCTTTCGTTGGGGGATTGGTAGGGTTTTTATGGTATAATACATATCCGGCACAAGTTTTTATGGGTGATACCGGTAGTTTAACTATAGGAGGGATTATTGCCGTATTGGCTTTTGCAGTTCGTAAGGAATTATTGATTCCCATTTTGGCAGGAATATTCTTAGCGGAGAATATATCGGTGATGTTACAGGTAAGTTATTTCAAATACACACGAAAGAAGTTTGGGGAAGGTAGACGTATTTTTTTAATGTCGCCTTTACATCATCACTATCAAAAGAAGGGGTATCATGAAAGTAAAATTGTAACACGGTTTTGGATTATAGGAATCATGTTGGCGGTCTTGTCAATTTTAACATTAAAAGTGAGATAGAATGAAGAAGATAGTTGTTTTGGGAGCTGGAGAAAGTGGCGTTGGAACAGCAATTCTTGCAAAAAAAAAGGGGTATGAAGTTTTTGTTTCGGATAGTGGGACAATAACAAAAAAATACAGAGAAGTTCTTTTACATAATGACATTCTTTTTGAAGAAGAAAAGCATACAGAAAGTAAAATTTTCATCGCTGACCTGGTCATGAAGAGCCCGGGAATTCCCGATAAAGTAAAGTTGATTCAATATTTGCTAAAAAGGAATATTCCGGTGATATCTGAAATAGAATTTGCTGCGAGGTTTACTGAAGCAACTATAGTGGGAATTACCGGTAGTAACGGTAAAACGACTACCGCGTTATTAACGCATCATATTTTGAAAAACGCAGGATTAAACGTGGGCGTTGCGGGTAATGTGGGTGATAGTTTTGCATGGCAAGTAGCGGATAATGACCATGAAAACTATGTGTTGGAGTTGAGTAGTTTCCAATTAGATGGAATCGCAGATTTTGCTCCGCATATAGCCATAATAACAAATATTTCGCCAGACCATTTAGATAGATACGAGTATAAGTATGAGAATTATATCAATTCTAAATTTAGAATAACAATGAATCAAACATCTATGGATTATTTTATATATGACGCAGATGATAAAGAGATAACTAATTGGTTAAAGAACAACAAGACGAAAGCAACTCTATTGCCTTTTTCAATAAAGAAAGTATTAGATAAAGGAGCATATATAAAGGATAATAATATAATAATAACTGATTCAAACAACGCATTTACAATGAGCATAACAGCATTAGCATTACAGGGAAATCACAATATAAAAAACGCCATGGCGTCAGCTATGGTGGCAAAATTATTAGGCATAAGAAACTCGGTACTTAGAGAGAGCCTTGAAGATTTTGAAAGTGTAGAACACCGTTTAGAACCAGTATTCAAAATCAATGGGGTTCAATATATAAATGATTCAAAAGCTACTAATGTAAATGCAACTTTTTACGCCTTAGAGAGTATGGATTCACCAACAGTTTGGATTGTTGGTGGTACTGATAAAGGTAATGATTATACCGATTTGTTACCATTGGTAAGAGAAAAGGTAAAAGCTATTATTTGTTTAGGCTTGGATAATACGAAAATTATTGAAACTTTTGGAAATGTAGTTGATTTTATCTGTGAAACGGCTGGTGCTGAAGAAGCAGTAAAAGTAGCCTATAAACTTTCTGAAAAAGGAGATACCGTGCTGTTGTCTCCTGCTTGTGCAAGTTTCGATCTGTTTGAAAATTATGAAGATAGAGGTAGACAATTTAAAGAAGCGGTACGGCTATTATAAATGAAAAGATTATTGCGAAATATAAGTGGTGACAAAACCATTTGGGCAATTATTGCAGTGTTGGCAATATTTTCCTTTCTCCCTGTGTATAGCGCAAGTACCAATCTAGTGGGTGTTGTTGGTAAAGGAACCACACTAGGGTACTTGCTCAAACACACAATGCTATTGATACTTGGTTTTGTAATTATTTATGCCACTCATAAAATACCGTATAGATATTTTAGCGGCCTCTCTGTTCTATTGATTCCTGTAGTTTTAGTGTTATTGGCGTATACTTTATTTCAAGGAAATACCATAAGTGGTGTCAATGCCAGTAGATGGATTAATATTCCTTTTGTCGGAATTGGGTTTCAAACCTCAACGTTAGCAAGTGTTGTGGTAATGATGTACGTAGCACGGTATTTAGCTAAAAATAAAGAAAAGAAAATTTTATTTAAAGAAAGTATTTTACAATTGTGGATTCCTGTCGGGATAGTATTGGTATTAATTTTACCTGCTAACTTTTCAACAACTGCTATCGTTTTTTCTATGGTGTTAATAATAGCCTTTTTAGGAGGTTATCCACTAAAGTATATAGGTGCTATAGTTGGTATTGGGATATTAATTTTTGCATTATTTATCCTGACTGCAAAAGCTTTTCCCGATACTTTTAAAAATAGTAGAATAAATACTTGGGCGAGCAGAATTGAAAATTTTTCAAGTGCTGACGAAGAAGAAAATTACCAGGCTGAAAAAGCAAAATTGGCTATTGCTTCTGGCCAAATACAAGGAAAGGGTCCCGGTAAAAGTGTGCAGAAAAACTTTCTACCTCAATCATCATCAGATTTTATTTATGCCATTATCGTTGAGGAATTCGGATTAGTGGGTGCTATTGTATTGATATTATTATATCTGGGATTGCTGTTTAGAATAGTGATAGTTGCAACCAAAACAGAAACCATTTTTGGCACCCTATTGGTGTTGGGAGTGGGTATTCCTATCATATTTCAAGCTTTGATAAATATGGCCGTTGCTGTTGGGTTATTTCCGGTAACCGGCCAACCACTTCCCTTAATAAGTACCGGAGGTACAGCGATTTGGATGACATGTTTTGCCATTGGTATTGTATTAGGCGTTAGTGCTGATAGAGACGTGAGCATAGATAAGAAAAAGAAAGATGAAAACCCCTTAGATATTTTACATGAAGCCATTGGTTAAAGAAGCATTTGAAAACGTAAAAAGAGCGTAGAATATGGTAAAAAGATTGAGAAAAAGGTTATTAAACAATTAAAAATAAAATAATTAAACATACAATAAACATATTGATAAGTGGAGGAGGTACTGGAGGACATATCTATCCTGCTATTGCTATTGCAAACGAACTAAGAAAGCGCAATGCAGCAGCTAATTTTTTATTTGTAGGAGCTCAAGATAGAATGGAGATGGAAAAAGTACCAGAAGCGGGTTATGAAATCAAAGGTTTATGGATTTCGGGTATTCAGCGAAAACTGACCTTAAAGAATTTACTATTTCCTTTCAAATTGATAAGTAGTTTGTTGAAAGCAAACACTATTATCAAAAACTTCAAGCCCAATGTAGTAATTGGAACCGGTGGTTTTGCTTCGGGGCCAACTTTATATATGGCGAATAGAAAGGGAATTCCAACCTTGGTGCAAGAACAGAATTCATATCCAGGAATCACAAACAAACTATTGGGAAAAAAAGCAGATGTAATTTGTGTTGCATATGATGGCTTAGAACGTTTTTTCCCAGCTAGTAAAGTAGTAAAAACAGGGAATCCTGTGCGCCAGGATTTGTTAGAAATTGTAAATAAACAGAATGAAGGGAAACAGTTTTTTAGACTTAGTTCCAGTCAAAAAACCCTATTGATTTTAGGAGGTAGTTTAGGAGCAAGAGCTATTAATCAGTTGGTTGAAAACCAGATCAATTGGCTTGTTGATAATAATGTGCAGGTCATTTGGCAAACAGGTAAACTGTATTATGATGAGTATAAAGATTTTAATGAACTACAAGGAGTTAAGGTCGTTGAG
>Ga0209633_10000179_pt1 | contig 76242 bp, 80 predicted proteins | sample Cruoilmetagenom1_FD_187290 | JGI IMG/M metagenome (GOLD analysis project Ga0209633, IMG submission 187290) | Oil polluted marine microbial communities from Coal Oil Point, Santa Barbara, California, USA - Sample 1 (SPAdes) (version 2) | ecosystem: Environmental > Aquatic > Marine > Oil seeps ... | reverse complement strand
GATTATAGGAAAGAATTCAAATAATAATAGATAATTTAATAATTTATTAAGAAGTATTAGATAACTTTTGAAGGGATTTTTTTGTCAGTTCCGTAATTTTTTAAATAAATTTTAATTTATTTAAAATATAAACATAAAAAGCAGTAAATAGATTCTTTATTATTGCAGCTTTTTCAAAATAATTCCTAACTTTTTTATTTCAATTAAGTCTAATTATAAAATTACAATTAATATGAGGTAATTTTAATGGGCAATATTATTAATGGTTTATTCAATCCGGAAAACACTTTTTTTCAAATTGCAAAAGAATCTAAAAGATTAACTCATATTTCCTTATCATCATTAATCTTACCTGTTATCTTTCTAGCAATCGCCGGAGTTTTAACCCAATTTGTATTTGTGCCTTTATTTTTGGGCGATCCTGAACAAGCAGCAAATTGGGTACGCCAAGCTTTCAGACTCTATGTTATGTTTGGGTTAGGTGCTATAATAATTTTTCTATGGGTCAGGTTTTTTGAAGGTAGATCCACTAGAACGCTAGGTTTTACAAAGCCCGATTTTCTTAAAAAGTATTTTTCCGGTTTTCTAATGGGTGTATTAATGAATACCATAGTTGTAGCATTAATTGCACTTTGGGGAAACGTTGAGGTTGCTACTCAAAGTACTAATTTAACCGGAATAAATTCGATCGGAATAGTAATAATATTTTTATTCGGATTTATTATTCAAGGAGCATCAGAAGAAATCCTATCCAGGGGCTGGATGATGCAGGTTATAGGTGCTCGATATTGGCCCTGGCTGGGTGTTCTTATTTCAACTATATTATTTACCATTCTCCATTTAGGAAATGCCGGTGTTAATCTAATATCTGTTTTAAATTTACTATTGTTTGCTTTACTAATGGTTCTTTTTGTAATGAAGGATGGAAGTTTATGGTCTGCATGTGCCTGGCACTCAGCATGGAATTGGATGTTGGGTAATGTTTACGGACTCTCCGTAAGTGGTTCCGGAGAAAAAGTCTCAATTTTTGATTTAAACACAACTGGGAATGAATTGATAAGCGGCGGCAATTTTGGACCGGAAGGAAGTTTAATTACTACGTTTGTCCTTTTTATTTTTATTATTTTCTATGGAGTAAAAATTATAAAAAAGGCTAGGAAATAAAAATGAGCCCTTTAAATTTGGCGCTTAATTATATGAAAATAGTTTATACAAGTGAAGATTATGATCAACTAAATAATGTGCTTAATCAAGAGTGCCTATTTTCGGGCCCACTTTATACTTTTAGTTCTGCACAAAGCTATATTAATTCTCTTAAAAAAGATCCGCCAGTTGATTTTAAATACGAAATTATAAATTCTTATCAAGATGAAAATTCTGCTTGTTTAATTTACAATTTCAGAAAACCAGGTATTGAAACTACTATGGCTCAAGTCTTTGAAGTATCTCAAAATAAAATTACTAGTATTCAATTAATTTTTGATGTTACACCTTTTCTTGATGGCAAAACCTAATTTTATTACGAGGAGAATAAATGGAACAACTGGTTCTAATTGACGAAAACAAATTTCCTACGGAAGAACTTATTTATTCACATCTTGGAAGAACAAAAATCTATTGGAATTCAATATTCGAACATATCGAAAAAAATTATCCGGAGATTTCAAAAGAGTGGAGATATTATAAGGATGGGAAAAGCTGGTTATTAAAGATTACAAAGAAAAAAAAGACAATTTGCTGGGTTAGTGTTATAAAAAAAAGATTTAGAATGACATTCTATTTTACTGATAAAATAGAACCAATTATAATGGAAGGCTCCATTTCGGAAGAATTAAAAAATCAATTTAAAAATGGCAAGTATTACAATAAAATTCGTGGCTTGACTATTATTTTTAACAATAAGAAAGATGTTCTATATGCAAAAGAATTGATCGATATAAAATTATCAGCTAAGTAATATTATTTTTTTTAGTTTATTCTATATATCGATTTTTTGGATTTGTGCTCTTATTTTTTATTTAGGGTTGTGAAAAAAGAAATCTCTTTACACATCACATTATAAAAAATGACAGTTTTATTTATTTAATTTATCCTCCGGTCCATATTCATTTATTAGCGATTGCGTATCCCATCCCTGATCTTTATTCTGGTCTATATAATTAACATCATCTAACAGTAATTTTTCAAGATAACCAATAAGCTGCCTTGCGCTCTGCATATATTTTGACTTATCATCTCTCATCTTTGCTAATTCAAACACAGATCTTGTTTCATGCTTTTTAAATTTATTTGCCGCTCTCACTGCTTGGTGAGATCTATAACCTAATATTTTTAATGCACTAACACCAATATTCAGCGATGAATCCATTGGTTCCAGATATACATTATCAATACCACGCTCTATAACATCATATGCATTTCTTCTATTCGTGGCTTTAACCAGAACTTTTAATTTTGGAAAATGTTTTTTTATATTCTCTAATATTTGAAGTATTTTCTCTTCTTCATCAATTGTAATTATTATTAAAGATGCCTCTTCGGCCCCGGCAGAATGAAGAAGGTCAACACGCGATGCATCTCCATAAAAAACTTTCAACCCTAGTTTTCTCAAAATCTCAATTTTATCAGGATCTGTTTCAAGTACAGTCGTATCTACTCCATTGGCTCTAAGAAATCTTCCAATAATGCTTCCAAATTTTCCGAACCCGGCTATTATTACCGGGTTCTTTTCTTCAATTACGTCCATTTCTTTTTCACTTATGTTTTCTTTTCCTTTACTCATAAATATTTTTTCATTTAGAATCATTAATAAAGGAGTAAGTGCCATAGTTAATGCAACCGAAGCAATTAATGGATTTGCTATTTCACTATTAAGAACACCATTTTGAACAGAGAATGAAAATAAAACGAATGCAAACTCACCTCCTTGTGCAAGAGCAAAAGTAAACAGCATTTTATTGGAAATGCCCATACCATAAAATTTGCCAATAGCAAAAAGAACTAACATTTTTATTACTATTAAAGCAATTACAAGTTGAGCAATTAATCCTGGTTGATTAGCAATTAATTTAAAATCAACAGAGGCACCAACTGAGATAAAAAATAATCCCAATAATAATCCTTTAAATGGCTCAATATCACTTTCCAACTCATGCCTATATTCATTACCGGCAAGCACAACACCGGCAATAAATGTTCCTAATGCCGGACTTAAACCAAGTTGGGACATTAAAATTGCAATTCCTATTACAATTAATAATGCCGCTGCAGTAAATGTTTCTCTCAATTTTGTTGAAGCAATAATTCTGAATACGGAATTCATTAAGTATTTTCCAACAAAAACAATAAATATTATTGCAAATAATACGGCAATCGTTTGTCCCCATACAGGAAGATTGCTTATCATTGTTGCATGTTCTTCTGCAACAGCATTTTTATTTTGAGTAATAAAATCGGAAATGGCAAGAAGTGGAAATAAAGCAAGCATTGGGATAACCGCTATATCTTGAAAAAGCAAAACCGAAAAACAATTTTGCCCTCCTTCAGTTTTCATCATCCCTTTTTCGTTTAGAGTTTGAAGAACTATTGCAGTAGAGGATAATGCTAATGTCATACCTATTGCAAATGCAGTTTGCCACTGCAAGCCAGCATATAATCCAACCATTGCAATTGCCAAGGTAGAAAGCAATACTTGAGTGCCGCCTAACCCAAGAATCGGGGTTCTCATTTTCCAAAGAAGAGAAGGTTGAAGTTCTAAGCCGACTAAAAACAGCATCATCACTACTCCAAACTCTGCAAAGTGCATAACGTCCTGCCCTTCTTCACCAATTAAGTGAAGACCAAACGGTCCAATTAGTATTCCAGCTATTAGATAACCTAAAACTGATCCAAGTCCTAATTTTTTTGCTATAGGAACAGAAATTACAGCAGCAGTTAAATAAATAAATGCCTGATAGAAAAATCCACCTTCATGCATTTTAATGCCCTTTCACGCTTTCCAAATAATCATTTAATAATTCAAATTTATTTGCAGCTTCAATTCTAATTTTTTCTGATACTAATTCGTTTATTAATTTCTCAAGGTTTTGTTTGTGTTCCTCTAAATCGCTGCTTGTGATTGAATGTGTTCCACTAGCTGCATAGGGAGGAATAAAGTTCATCTTGCACAATTTGGACATCTGTTCAAGTGATCTTAAAAATTCGCGAAGAGTGTAACTATTGTATCCATCTTTTTTATATGCTTCCGATTTTCCACCAGTAGTGAGTATAGTAAAGAATAATTTATCCTTTAACATATTTCCTTTACTTCCGTATGCCCAATCATGCTCTAGAACTATATCTTGCCATTCTTTTAGGATAGCCGGCGTACTATACCAATACATGGGAAACATAAAAGTTATAACGTCATGACTAATAAGTAATTTTTTCTCATCTTCAACATCGATATCCATTTGTGGATATGTTTCATAAAGATCATGAAAAGTTACATTTTCCTTATTCTTAAAAACCTTAATTAATTCATTATTTACTAAGGATCTTTGCAATGCGGGATGTGCAAATAAAACTAAAATTTTTTTTGTCATTTAGTATTCCATCATAACTGGTTATTTAGTATGTAAGCTAAGTACATCGAATATATAAAATTTTAATGAACTTTTAATGGTAATGAATTGAAATTGATTTCTGAAAAAGTGACGAATATTATGTAAAATGAAACACAGTATTTTGATCCCAAATTGACTTTAAACAAATTGGTCAAGAAACTGAATGTAAGTATTTATTTATAATTCAGGATGCTTCAAATGATAATTGGTTGCATCCTGAAAAGCCTTTGCTACAGAAATAATTTTCCCCTCATCAAAAAGCCTACCTACAAATGTTATACTTGTTGGTGTGCCTTCATCGGAAAATCCATTTGGAACAACTACACAGGGATGACCTGTTAAATTCGTTAACAATAAATTATCACCTTCCCAGGAAGGTGCAATATATAAATCTACCTCAGTCATTAACTTCTGCATTTCTTGAATAAGCGAATGCCTGATTCTATTAGCATTTATATATTCCACTGCCGGAATATATCTTGCAGAACGGAAGACATTAGGCCAGGCATTTTTAATTTGTCTAACCAATAAATCATCTTTGTTTGATCTTGTTAGTTCATCAAAAGCTGCTGCTGCTTCTGCAGATAATATAAAAGAAATATTTCTTACAGGAATATCTGGCAGTTCAATAGGAATTAACTTAGCTCCTAACAATCTTAATTTATCCAAAGTTAGAGAATCATTTTTATGAAATTGGTATTCTTTATCAAAATCGTTTTTGAGATATCCAATTTTTAAATTTTTAATATTTATTTCGTGAGAATAATTAAATGGAAAATCATAAAGCATTTGGTCAATTTCATCTTTGCCATAAATTGATTTAAAAACAATTGCTAAATCTTCAGTATTTCTACATATTGGACCAATCTTGTCCATAGACCAGCTTAGTGCCATAGCACCTGTTCTACTTACTCTACCGTAGGTAGGTCGTAATCCGCTCACACCACAAACAGTTGATGGGGAAACAATCGAACCCCATGTTTCCGTACCAATAGCGAATGGCACCAATCCTGCAGAAGTAGCTGAAGCAGATCCGGCAGATGAACCGCTAGAACCTTGGTCCAAATTCCAAGGATTTTTGGTTTTACCACCAAACCACACATCACCCCAGGCTAAAGCCCCCATAGTTAGTTTCGCAACTAACACGGCTCCTGCTTCTTCTAACTTTTTAATTACCGTTGCATCTTCATCAATCACTTGATTTTTATATGGAACCGCTCCCCATGTTGTTTTATAATTTTTAGCAGCCAATAAATCCTTTGCTCCATAAGGAATTCCATGTAGAAGACCCCTGTATTTTCCTTTTGATATTTCTTTGTCAGCCTGTTCAGCTTGCTTAAAGGCTAACTCTTCTGTCAAAGTAATTACACACTCTAGAGTAGGGCCATGTTTTTTTAATCTATCCAGAAAAAATTTAGTAAGCTCTTTTGAAGTAATCTTTTGGGTTTTAATCAATTCAGCTAATTGACCAATTGAGTAAAATGCCAATTCATTAATATTTTCAGGCAAAATTGTATTAGTGTAATCCGATACTTCAAACAGGTTATCTAAATTATCACTTTTAAATCCAATTGGAATAGGATTAAAACTAATTGCAGGTGGAATTAAATTCGGCAGATCAAAGCCCCTTATTTTTTTGTAGTCCTCAAGGTTTTCAGTCAAACTCTCTTGCATAGAATCAATTTCGGAATCAGTAAAATTTAATCCCATTAATTTTGCCGAATTACCAATCATACTTTTGGTTATTGTTTCTTCCTGAGAAAATATACTGTTGGAAAAAATTATAAGAATACAGATTGTGCTAATAGTACAAAACTTCTTCATATTATTTTTCCTTAATTAATTTTAGTTAATAAATAAATCAGCAATTTGTTCTGCATATTTTTTTGCGTCATAATCTTTAATATTAATCAACACAATTATTGTTAATTTCTTTGAGGGCAGTTTCATATAGATATTTGAGAAGCCGCTTGTACTCCCCGTATGGTAGTGCCTGATTAAGTTTTTATAGGGATCCAACCTCCAGCCAAACCCATAATCAAATAATTCACCTTTTGTATTTTTTCCTTTTTCAAATATTTTCTCAAATTTATTCTTAGGTAAAAGTGTAGGAGAATTTATTTCATTATTCCATTTTAATAAATCAATTGCAGAAGAATAAATACCGCCATCACCAAGAACCGCACTTGTTAAACTTTGATCGGAAAAAACATATCCGGAATCAGTATTCGAATAACCAAAAGATCGATTTACTACTTCAGAGATACCCTTTTCATAAGCAACCGTATTTTCCATTTTAAGCGGCTTAAAAATTTTAGTTTTTAAAAATTCTGCAAAACTCATTTCGGACACTCGTTCAACGAGCAATGCTAGTATTGCATATCCGGAATTACTATATTGATGTTTGGAACCAGGTTCAAAATAAGTTGAGTCTTGTTCAACCAAAATTGTAAGAACGTCTTTATCTCTTAATTGAATACTGTCTTTTTTATTTACAAAATCTTCATAATCCAGCAAACCGGATGTATGTTGAAGTATGTTTTTTATAATAACCCTATCTGCATAATGTTCTAGTTCAGGAAAGTATTTTGTTATCTTATCATTGATAGAAAGTTTACCATCATTTTCCAATAATAATATTGAAAAGGCTGTAAATTGTTTTGTTATTGATGCCAGTCGAAAATTTGTACTTGGTGCAATTGGAATTTTCAAATCAAGATCCGCCAATCCAAATCCTTTGCTGAAAATATTCTCTCCATTTTGTACAATTGCGACTGAAACGCCAGGAGAAAGTTTTGTATTAAATTCATTAAATATAGATTCGATTTTATGATCCAATTTAATTTCATTTGTGCATCCTAAAAGAAAAAGGCTACATAATAAATAATATAAAATAGTTTTCATGGATTATTTTATAGTTTCGTGGTAAGAAATGCCTAAAAATTAAAAACAAATCTGAATTTATTAAAAAAGATAAATATACTATTATATTTATAAAGTAAAATCAAATAGCATCTTGCAAGTTATTATATTTTAACCTTTGATCTAATTCCACTGCAATGTCATATTCTTGTTGAAGTGTATTCAATAATTCTTTAACTGAAACAATCTTATCAATTTTAAACGCATTTGATCCGCAAAAAGCAAATCCATTATTAAATTTACCATTTTTTGCATTTACTAAAGCTAATGCAATACAATACGGAGCATTTTGATAATCACATGTTTTTAAACATTTAAACGGACACTTATATGGTTTCTTAATCCCATTTTCTACATCTTTCAGAAACTTATTTATAATCCCCCTGCCTGGCAATCCTACCGGACTCTCAATAATACCAATATCCTCAATACCACATTCTAAAAATTGATTTTTAAATTCTATTGAAGCATCGCATTCTTCAGTAGCTACAAAACGAGTTCCTAGCTGGACTCCCTTTGCCCCTAGTTTTATATACTTATAAATATCTTTCCCGGAATAAATTCCCCCAGCTACAATAACCGGAATTTCTTTGCTAAACTTCTCTTCATATTGTAAAACGGTGTTAAGTATTTCCGGTAATATTTTTTCCAGAGTATAATCTGGATCACTTATTTGTTGTTTTTTAAACCCGAGATGTCCACCGGCCTTAGGCCCTTCTAAAACAACCGCATCCGGAACATGATTAAATTTTTTTTCCCATGTGTTAAAAATTATTTTTACAGCTCTTTCGGAGGAAACGATTGGAACAATTTTGGTTTTATAACTTCGTAAAAGATCTAAAGATAATGTGTTAGGTATTTTGAGCGGTAATCCGGCCCCAAGAAATATTATGTCTATCTTTTCTTCTAAAGCAACTTTAATTATATCATCAAAATCAGTAATTGCTACCATTATGTTTACGCCTAAAACATTTTGAGTCATCGCTCTTGCTTTTTTAATTTCTTTCTGCAATGCTATTTTGTTTGACTCACCATAATTCTTGTTTGGCTGGGGATACAATAAACCAAGGCCTATTGATGATATTACTCCTATACCACCTTCATTTGACACAGCAGATGCTAGATTTGCTAAAGAAATTCCAACTCCCATTCCTCCTTGGATAATAGGGGTTTTTATTTTCAATTCACCAATTTTTAATGGGGGCATTTTTGAAAAAATCATTTTTATCCTCCTGTTATTATAAACTTATTCTTCAGGAAATGTTTTTCTTATTAAATCATCTAATGCATTATTAATTGGAAGCACATAATCTTTTGTAAATAATTCTATTAATTGTAATCCGGCATCTGTAATTGAATAATATTTTCTAATTGGACCTTTATTCGAAACTTTCTTTTCCGAAACCACCAATTTTTTAGAACTGAGCTTTTTTAAAATCTGATAAATACCGCTATCTTGATAGGAAATAGCATGATCGGTTAATTCTTCAAGCTTATTCTTAATTTCATACCCATATAAAGTTTCATTCTTTAGAAAAAGGAGAATAACATAAGAGGTAAAACCTTTTTTGTATTCTTTATCCCATTGCCTCAAAGTCCTATCTATATTTTTTGAGTATTTCATTTTAGTTTCCTTATATTATTCTATAGTTAACTTAACTATAGTGAAATATACTATAGTTCACATAATTAATCAAGTATTTATTTACAAGATACTGTCATTCAAATAAAGGGATGTTATGTCTATTTCTTTTAATCAAATAAAATATTACTTTTTATTATAGATTTTGTTTCATTGGAGAGGATGTTAGATGCAATATGTTTTGCACAAGGCTGAATCTAGAGGATTCGCCGACCATGGATGGTTAAAGGCTCAACATTCATTTAGTTTTGCCGGTTGGCATGATCCCGATAAAATAAACTTTGGGAAACTGAGAGTATTAAATGATGATATTATTGCTCCCGGACAGGGGTTTGGTACGCATCCACATGAAAATATGGAGATCGTTTCTATTCCTTTAGAAGGTAAACTTGCCCATAAAGATAATAAAGGTCATGAAGAGGTTATTCAACATAATGAAATTCAGGTTATGTCGGCTGGAACAGGAATATACCATTCCGAATATAATGCTTCCGAAACTGAATCGGTAAATCTTCTTCAATTATGGGTTTTCCCTAATAAAAATGGTCACGAACCAAGATATAATCAAAAATCTTTTGACCCAAATGATAGAAAAAACAAATTACACACATTTGTTTCACCTCATAAATCAGATAATAATCTTTGGCTAAACCAAGATGCCTACTTATCTTGGTGCGATCTGGATGAAAATAAATCAATTATATATAAATTAAATAGTATAAATAACGGTGTTTATCTATTTTTGATAGATGGTATTATTTCCGTTGAAGAACAAATTCTAAGTATGAGAGATGCAATAGGAATTTGGGAGTTTGATGAAATTAAAATTCAGGCGGAAAAAAATTCCAGTATTTTATTTGTTGAAGTTCCTATCAACTAAATTCTTCAATATAACCGGCACCTTATTGTGAAAAAGATTCTAGAAACAGAACGATTAGTAATTAGAGAATTTAATTTAAATGATGCTGAATTTATAATTCAGTTGGTAAATAATCCCACTTGGATTAAATTTATTGGTGACCGTGGTGTAAAAACTACTGAGGACGCTGAAAAATATCTTATATCCGGACCATTAAAAAGTTACGCTAAGTATGGTTATGGTCTTTGGGCAGTTATTGAAAAAGAATCAAAAAAGCCTGTAGGAATGTGCGGTTTACTAAAAAGAGATTATCTTGAATATCCTGATATAGGTTTTGCAATGATGCCTGAGTTTGCCGGGAATGGTTTCGGATATGAATCGGCTAAGGCAACGATAGATTATGCTAAAAATTCTTTACAGTTAAATATATTATCTGCGATCACAGTATCACACAATGTGAATTCAATAAATCTATTAAATAAGCTGGGATTGGAATTTGAAAAAAACATTAGAATCCCTAATGATAAAGAAGAACTCATGTTATTTAATAGGTCACTTTAGTTTCATTTCATTATTTTTAAAATCTAATTTCAATTTATTATAAATAGACTTATGGAAATATCAAAAACGTTGGTTGATTTTTTTCAATCAACTATTTCGCCACTTGTATTAATTTCAGGAGTTGGACTAATTTTACTCTCTCTAACTAACCGTTTAGCTAGAACTATTGACCGCTCACGGGGCTTGGTTTCAGAAATAGAGAATCCAAATTCCAACGATATTGAAAACAAAAAACATCAACTGCGAATTTTGGTTAAGAGAAGTTACATCCTAAAATATTCAATAACATCAATATCATTTAGCATTTTATGTAGCAGCCTAATAATTCCCATGTTGCTTTTGATGCATCTTTTTCATTGGAATTTAACATTTATTGGAAAAACCTTTTTCTTACTAAGCATAGTTGGAATAATACTATCTGCTATTTTTTTATTTATTGATGTTAGCTTAACACTTAAAGCCCTTGAACTTGAGGTAAAGGAACATCTCTAATAAATAAAGGAAAATATAATATGCAGTTTATAGTTATCGCACATGATTACAAAGATGACAAAGCTCTTGAAAGAAGAATGGCCGTGCGTGAAAAACATATTAAGAATGCCGGGAAAATGTATGGTGAAGGAAAATTATTTTTCGCTTCTGCCTTACTGGATGAAAATGGAAATATGAATGGTTCGGTGATGGCTGTCGAATTTCCATCTGAAGATGATTTAAGAAAAGAGTGGTTAGAAAACGAGGTATACATAACTGGAAAAGTTTGGGATAAAGTTATGGTAAGAGATTCAAAATTTGCAAAACACTAGTTTATACGTGTCGTTATTTTACAATTTTTATCTCTACTAAATAATTAGTTTCTAAGTTCATAAATATTTAAATGTTGATGGACTGTTTTATTCATAAACCAAAAGGATTTTTATCGGAATACGTAAAGAGTATTTGGATTATGGATAATTTTGAAAAATGTGATAATGATATTTGCATTCCATTAATTCCATCCGGATGTGCAGAAATAGTATTTCATTTAGATGGAAAAGGTAAATATGCGGCAAACAATTTTAACGATTATCTTATAACTAATGCTTCGGTATCCGGGCAAAAGTTATATCATAAAAATTACTATTCTATAAACTCCTCAGGAATTCTAGCAGTAATTCTACAACCTGATGCATCAAATATAATTTTAGGAATGCCGAGCAACTTAATCTCGAATGCTACAATTAATCTAATGGATGTCTTTGGTAATTCTGCTCAGTATTTATTAGAACAAATAAATGATGAGTCAGACAAAAACAACATGATTTCCATAGTAGAAAAATTTTTCTTAAAAAAAATTAAAAACCTAAAAGACAAAAGGATAACTCAATTTGTACAAGAAACCACAATACAAGGTGGGTGTGTAAACTTGCCTCAAATGGCTTCAAGATTAAATTTAAGCCTGCGCCAGTTGGAACGAAAAGTTATTGAGTCCGTTGGCCTTTCGCCTAAAGAGTTTTCAAGAATTATTAGATTTCAAAAATCACTTTTTGTAAAACAACATAATCTCAAAATAAGTTTAACAACTCTGTCCTATGAATGTGGCTATTTTGACCAATCTCATTTTATTAAAGAGTTTAAATCAATATCAGGTTATGCGCCTAAAAAATTCTTCAAATTATCTCCAGCATTTTCCGATTACTATAGTTTGTAATTTTTTTCTCCCTTGTCGTAATACTACAATTTATTAGAAATTCTACTCAATATTTTTGAATCACACTTAAACAAAAAAGAGGATAAAGAATGAAAAATCTTATCACGTGGTTCGAAATTCCAGCAAAAGATTTTAAAAGGGCTGTTAATTTTTACGAAAAATTACTTGGGCACAAGTTAAAGATTTACGAATGCGAAACTGAAAAGATGGCCTTCTTCCCGGAAAAGGACTTTGGAAATTGCGGAATGATTAGTCAGGCTAAAGGATTTAATCCATCTGAAGATGGAGTAGTAATTTATTTTGATGCTACAGATAATTTGGATGACTTAATATTGAGAACAAAAAAAGCCGGCGGAAAAATATTAAAGGACAAATGTAAAATTGAAGCCGAAGGTAGAGGTCATTTCGCATTAGTAAAAGACTCCGAAGGAAACAGAATCGGATATTATTCCGAAGATTAACCATCAATTAGTCACCCAAATTTGTAAATATCAATAATTACTGCCGTTGATTAATTTCAGCGGCAAATCTTTTATTTTCATAATCATTGCTCACCTCTTGAAAAGAACAACTATTTTTCCTACATTTTAGAACTAATAGAAAAAACGTGCGTCTAAACAAAAAAAATGAGTTAAACTTTACAATATTTTGTTAAAAGGAGAATAAGTGAAGCTACTTTCGCGACAAGAAGAAATGTTACTTCTCGCTGTATGGCGTTTGCAGCATAATGCTTACGGGGTAAAAATTCGCGATTTACTTAAAGAACTAACCGGCAGTGTTTGGGCTTTTGGTGCAATTTTTACAATGTTAGATAGACTTGTAAAGAAAGAATTATTAACCTCATATTTAACAGATCCGACCCCTGAAAGAGGTGGAAGAAGTAAAAGAATTTATCAATTGACATATGAAGGGAAAGATGCGCTCGTTGAAATCAATAAAATTCAAAAAGCACTTTGGGCTAATATTGAAGGTTTGGGAATTGAAAAATCGTGATAGATAAAAATAAACAAATTACCCCGCCGCCCGTTGCGGCCTTCCTTCTAAAATTATTTTTTCCGGATAATGGTGAATTTACGACACTTGGGGATTTACAGGAATCTTTTACTAATATTGTTAATAGTAAAGGTTCCTCAAAAGCTAAATGGTGGTATAGATTAGAAGTAATAAAATCAATTTTTCCAATCATGTTGCATTCATTTTTTTTAGGGATTAGTATGTTTAAAAATTATATAAAAATTGCCTGGCGAAATTTTCTTAAATATAAAACTCATTCAGTTATAAATCTACTTGGGCTTACTTTCAGTCTAACAGCTTTTATCTTAATACTACTTTTTAATATTGATGAACTTAGCTTTGATAAATTCCATAAAAATTATGAAAAAATGGGAAGAATCGTAACCCTAGATAAATCTAATGCCGAAAACCTAAGATATTACTCATTAACTAGTGGTGCCGTAGGTGAAATGCTTTCTGAAAGTTATCCGGAAATTTCCAACTATACAATGTTTGTTGATCAAGATGTTTTTGGAAGATTTACTGTTGAATACAATCAAAATCAATTTTATGAATCGGATTATTTAATTGTTCAGCCGTCATTTTTTAAGTTGTTTGATTTTGAGTTACTATACGGGGACAGAAATAATATTTTAAATCAGCCAAATGAAATAGTACTGACCGAAAACTATGCAAAGAAATTATTTGGAAATGAAAATCCTATTGGAAAAATAATTAAAACCGATCGTGAGTGGGGAGAATTTAAAGTTACCGGTATATTGAAAGAAACGCCTTCAAGTTCTCACCTAAGATTTTCTATATTAATTTCTTTTTCTTCCTTATCGACTTTAGATGGATTTGATGAAAACTTGAATAACCTGGATTTAAGTTCGGTAAGAACCTATTTATTATTCAACAGCCAAAATGATTTAGTTAACTTTCCCCAAAAACTAAGTGAATTTGAACAACTTCATAAAACAGAAGTTTTTGGAGTTAAAGAAGAGATGCAACTTCAGACTCTTTCTGATATTCATTTTAATTCCGCTCACATTGAATTTGATAATAATAACTCCCAAAAAAGTATTACCGCAGTTTACATATTGGGTCTTATAGGGTTTTTTATAATTCTAATTGCCGGAATTAACTATTCCAATCTTTCTAATGCTCGATATTTAAGCAGGGCAAAGGAAATAGGGATTCGAAAAGTTATTGGGGCGAATAAAAAACAATTGTTCACCCAAATTTTTGCCGAATCCCTTTTAGTAACTTCTATAGCTGTAGTTACTTCATTAGCTTTAGCGAAATTATTTTTGCCGACCTTTAATTCTTACTTTAATAAAAATCTTACTTTAAGTTTCTCAGAAAATTTTTTGATTTTCGGAATAATGTGCCTTATAACTATTCTGGTTGCCTTATTATCCGGCAGTTTGCCCGCATACTTTTTGTCTAAAATAAATATCGTATATATTTTAAAATCAAAGCTCAGTGAGTCCGGAATACATTCCAAAATAAAAAAAGCGTTAGTTGTTATACAGTTTGCAATTTCCATATTAATGATTTTTTCTACTGTTATTGTTTACAATCAACTTCAATTTCTAAAAAGCAAAGATCTAGGCTTTAATAAAGAGGAAATTGTAGTAATTGATATAAATAGTGGGGCTGCCAGATCAAATTTTGAAACAATTAAAACAGAGTTTTGGGAGAATTCCGATGTTTTAAAAGTTTCCGTTTCCTCAAGGGTACCTGGTGATTGGAAAAGCATTTCCGAAATAGATGTGAATAATTTTGGCGAGGTTGATAATAAAACTGAAATGAATTTTATCTGTGCAGATGAAAACTTTCTAAACACTTTTGAAATATCATTAGCAAATGGAGAAAATTTTTCCGGTAATCCATTAATTGATTCCGGAAAAGTAATAGTAAATAGTGCTGCATTAAAAGCATTAGAAATTAATGATCCGATAGGAAAAATAATTGAATTATCAAATAGCAGAAGAAATGGTACATATATAATTGCCGGAGTAATTAATGATTTTCATTTTAAATCACTTCACGAAAATATTGGACCTTTAATAATCGGTTATAGAAACAGTCCGTTTGATAGTATTGATTATTTTTCAGTTAAGGCTAATGCTGGCAATATTTTTGAAACAATTACATATTTAAAATCCGTTCATGAAAAATTCGATCAGACTACTCCTTTTGAATATAATTTTTTGGATGAAAGAATTGAGGATTTTTACCAGCAAGAAAGAAAAGACGGAATAATAATAAACACTGCATCTTTATTATCCATAATTATAGCATGTATGGGTTTATTCGGACTTGCAGCTTTTACAGCCCATCAAAAAGTAAAGGAAATTGGCGTTAGAAAAGTTCTTGGCGCTTCAGTAATTGAAATAGTTCTATTATTTTCAAAAGAGTTTGTAAAATTAGTTTTTATCGCTGCTATAATTGCTTTGCCGCTAGGTTATTACTTTATGCATCAGTGGTTAAATAGTTTTGCATATAAAATTAATATTGGTTTGTTCGAGATAATAATTGCCGGATTAGCGACGTTATTTATTACTTTGATAACCATTAGTTATCAAGCTATTAAAGCTGCAATAGCAAATCCAATCAGTTCAATTCGCGTTGAGTAAATAATAATCTAATTATTTGATTTACACCTCCATTTATTAAAATCTAGACAGTTTGTCGATTGATGTTTTTTTGTATATTTCATTTATAAAAAATTAACATTAAAACCGAAAGGAGAGCTAAAATGGGCAAACACTATGCAAAAGCAAAGTGGGAAGGAACGTTAAAAGATGGCAATGGTAAATTAAATTTTACAGGTTACGAAGGACCATTTAATTTTAAATCAAGATTTGAAGATGGTGAAGAAACAAATCCTGAAGAATTAATTGGTGCTGCGCAAGCCGGCTGTTTTTCTATGTTCTTGGCTGCATTAATCAGTAAAAAGGATATTACTCCAACTAGCATTGATACTAAAGCTACCGTAGAATTAGGTCAGGATGATGGGCCTAAAATTACATCAATTACACTTGATTGTGAAGCGGTTGTTCCAGGATTAAGCGAAGAAGAGTTTACTACTTTGGCTGCCGAAGCAAAAGAAAAATGCCCTATTTCCAGATTAACAACAGGTACTGAAGTATTCTTGAATGCAAAATTGTTAGGATAGGTATTCCAACTTAAGAGACGTAAAATTTTGCGTCTCTTCTTTTTTTCTCTTACCTCACGAACTAAAAACTTATTCCAACATTAAAACCTATATTTGAGGATTTGATGTTGTTTTTGGAACCAGATCTAAACGGATATTTTATATAAGGCTCCAGATAAATCCTATAATCATTATTTCTGTATGGTATTTCTACACCAAAAGATAGATTAAACCATTTAGCAAATTGGAAAAGGAGAGGTCCTTTTTCACTCTTATTTACTTTTTCTGTTCGGTTGAACATTCTAAATATCAATATTGGATTTCCATTTTCATCTTCTTCATTACTTTCTACAGCAACGGTTTCGTTAAATACGTAAGATGACTCTGTATCTTTTATTAAATTTGTTGACGATGTAATACCGGCGACAACAAACATATTGGTTTCTAACAGTTCGAAATCATATTTCAAACTTATTGGTAAATCCAGGCTCCAAATATCAACCAATACATTTTTGAGGTTTTTTTCCGAGGAAGAAATAAATGGTTGTTGTTGATTAAAAGAATTAGTTTTTTGATTCAATAAAGAAATACCGGTTAGAAAATTCCAATTCTTATAAATCGGCAAAGAAGCTGTAACACCACCACCTATTCCCATTCTAATTTTATTGTCTTCCTGATGAAGACCAAAAGTTGAGGATAAGATAAAACCAAATTTCACAATTTCATCATTATTAGCATAATTTTTAGGCAGTGGAAAAGAAGTTCTATTTGTTAAAAATTTCATTTTATCAATTGTTTGATCCACTAACAGTTGAAATTCGGTTTTTTTACTAAAAATTTTTCTTTTATTCATATCTATTTCTTCAGCTTTATCTAAAGAAACAGATCTGTCTTCAGAATGTGAATTAACTTGAGTAACTATAAATTCTTGGGCAATACGATCTCCTTTTAAGGTGTTTTCATTAATGTTTCTTTTGGAATCTTGATCGTTAGGCTTTTCATAAATTTCTGTAGTTTCTTCGGTACTAGTTTCCGGTATCGTTGAAGTTTTTGTATCAATAACTTTTTGTTTTGTCGTAGTTAATGATTTTTCTATTAAACTACTTTCTCTTGTAATTGAATAAAAAGTAAAAATAATCCCAAGAGCAAAAAGAGCAATAACCGCGGCAATTTTGTACATACTTTTATTTAAGAAAAGAATGCCTTTTTTCTCTTTCATCATCAATTCTAATTTATTCCAGTTTTCAGGATTATACGGCTGAAAATCGGTTTCTATTAGATCAATGATTTTATCTTTTAACTTTTCATCAAAGTTTCGGTTCATTTTATATGCTGTTATTTTTAGTTAACTCAATTTTTAATTTATTTTTAGCTCTCATTAAATATGCCCTTGAAGAATTAATACTTATGTTTAGTTTTTTTGCAATTTCTTTATGGCTATAGCCCTGAATTTCGTATAGATTGAATGTAAGTCGATAAACCTCAGGGAGAGTGTTAAGTGCTTCAATTATTTCTTGGAAATTTAATTTGCTGATTATATCATTTTCATCAACCTGAGCTTTTGTTTCGATAATATTGAATAATCCAAAATGCCGGCTGTTTTTTCTATAATTATCAATAGCTGTATTTATTATTATTGTACGTATCCAGGTTTTTAAAGATCTGGTTTCATCAAACTTGTTAAAGGAATTAAATAACTTTAGGAAACTTTCATTCATAACTTCTTCAGCATCTTCTACAGAATATGTATAGAGTCTGCTTATATTAAACGCATAGCTATAAAAATATTTATATAGCTTTTCTTGAAATTTTCTTTCCCCTTTTCTACAACCCTCTATAATATTAGAATCAATTTTCTGCTGATTCAGCCTCGTTTTTTTAAGTACTGCATTTTCAGTCATAGGGGAATTATATTGCTTTTCTTAATTGAACAAAACCAACTTGAGTAATCGATTCTAAAACTTGCTCTTTTTGTCTTTCTAAACTAGGTAAAATTCAATCACTCAAATTGGTCAAGATATTAGATTTAGAGCCCAATGTTAGTTATCCATTGCTTTCAACATAATCAGCATCACATATATTTGTTTGATTAGTTAGACTGAAAATACTTATAATATAATCTGCAGTATCTAAATACTCACTTCCAAATAAAAGAGTTAAATCAATACTAATTGTTTCTGTAATAGTATCATTGCATTGGTCACCATTATTACTATGAGCAAGCAATAAATAGATTTGGGCCGGATAAGATTCTAAAACAACTCCATCCCAAACAAAATCAAATGAATGTGCTTTACAACCTCCGGAATAGGTTATATTAATAACTAGAGAGTCATCCACCCTATTAATGGAATTAATTTTCACAGGATCATATTGAGTCTTTCCACTTAAGCGTTCGGTACTTAATTTGTTAAACAGGTTTTCATCAATAAGTAAATTTGCACCGCCACCGTTGGTTATATTTGGCTCCACTGATGAGTTGGAACAAGCAGAAAATAAAATCAAGAGTGATATAAAAGTAATTAGGGACAAGTTTTTCATGGAATTTTCTCCTTATAACTTAAAAATTATTAGATCCGTATTTAATATTATAATTGAAATAAATGGTATTCATAAGTCTATACGTATAATATTTTAAAAACGTTACAATCCTGAATGATTTTAATAACGTTTATTTTGGAATTGTTAAGTTTCAGTTAAAAGAAGGAATGGATAAAAGATTTTGTTATTAATGTGCATAGAAATAACAATATGCATAATTCAGGCAGAGCAAAACCTCACTTTTTCAAATTGATTTGCCAAACATTATATGCTATTTTATAAGGAAGAATTAACTTACAAATTCTTTTGGTAGTTTATTTGATTAAAGAATTTCCACTACACATCGATATTTTTGCACTTTTCATTTTTCTTGGAGCTGTTCAGGGAATTTTTCTCTCCTATTTTTTCCTAAGTAAATATAGCCGTCAAGTTAAAACAAACATATTTATTGGTTGTCTCTTGCTGGCTTCATCCCTACTCTGCTTCGATATATTAATTTCATATACAAATTTTATGTTTCAGGTTATATATCTTGTTGATGTAACTGAACCTCTCAACTTTTTAATTGGCCCTTTTTTTTACTTGTATATTTTTTCAAAGGTTGATGAATCTAGAATTCAGAGAATTTATTACCATTTTCTACCGGCAATTGGATATCTATTGTACTCAATTTTATTTCATCTACAGCCTATTGAATTAAAATACAACTCATATCTTGAACAGTATCACCCGGAATTAAGTTTTGTTGAGGTAATTGGAAATACATTTGAAGATCCGTTACTTATAAAAAATTTTGTAAATGAGCTGACCATTTTATCAATTGCCATTTATGTAATTTTCTCTGTAATCAAACTATATAAAGCTCAAAGAAAGATCTCTTCAAATTCCGATAAAAAGAAATCATACAGAATTTTGTGGATCGATATTGGCTTGATGACATCAATTTTATTTATTATCGTTTTTGTAAAATCATTTTATCCTCACGATTTGGGTGATTACATAATTATCGTTGCCATTTGTATATTTATTTACTCAATCAGTTTTAAAGTAATAAGAGATTCTGTCTTTTTTAGAAATGACTTATCTAAAAATAAATATAGCAAGTCGGTCTTGGATGATGAAACAAAACAAAGGATACTTTCCCAAATAACTGCTGTTATGGACGAAAAATATTATCTAAATCCTTCCCAATCGTTACCGGATTTGGCAAAAAAAATAAAAACTAGCCCTAATTATGTATCACAAGTCATTAATGAAAAACTGAACCTAACATATTTGGAACTAATTAATGAATATAGGATTGAGGAAGCCAAAACAATGATTTTAGATCCCGAATTGAATGAAACAATGGAGGGAATAGCTTATAGTGTTGGGTTTAACTCAAAATCAACCTTTCATTCCGCATTTAAAAGAATTACCGGTAAAACCCCTTCTGAATTCAAAAACTCTAAAAATAATTAAAAATCAAATCTTACTTATCTTTATTTGTCCAATCCTATAGGGCAAAACTCCAACCTTGCAGGGAGATTCCATAAATTTAAATTTCTGCCATAGATTTGCAATGAACTTTTTAGAAATGGAAAAAATCATGACAAACTTATTTGGCTCGACTCAAAGAAAACACTATTTAGATTGGCTTAGAGTAATCGCATTCTATATTCTAATATTTTATCATGTAGGAATGATATTTGTACCTTGGGATTTTCATATTAAGAATAATATTACTTTAGAATGGTTCGAAACATGGATGGCGTTTTTTAGTCAGTGGAGACTACCCTTATTATTTATTATATCGGGAATGGTAATTTTTTATTCTATAGGTAAAAGGTCTGGAAAAGGAGTTTTAATTGAACGCTCAAAACGTTTATTAATCCCACTAATATTCGGAATGCTGGTAATTATTCCGCCTCAAATATATTTTGAACGAATTTCAAACGGAATCGATTTTACTAATTATTGGGATTTTTGGAAAACAGTTTTTCAATTCATTCCATTCCCAGAAGGCGGGAGTTTAAGCTGGCATCATCTATGGTATATACTTTATATTTTTGTTTATTCAATAATTGCCCTCCCACTATTTATGTACTTTAAAAGTGAAAAATCATATGCTCTTAAAGAAAAAGTGAATGATTTTTTTGAAGGGCATCCTAATTCAATCTATTTAAGTATAATACCACTTTTGATTTTCTACTACATATTAGCCCCAATATTTCCAACGACCCACGCTTTAATCGATGATTGGTATAATCATAGTATTTCATTTTCAATTTTCATTTTAGGATTTTGTATTTCAACTTTTTCAGGTTTATGGAACGCTATAGTAAAAAAAAGGAAATTATCATTATTGATTGCAATAGTTCCTGCAATAATTCTCATATTATTTGTTTGGGGTCCAACATTTTACATCTTTGATGAAGATACTGCCCTATTTTTTATTATTTATAGTATTCTAAAATGGATATTTATCATGGCATGGCTATTTACTATTTTGGGCTACAGTAATTTTTTGCTGAATAAACCAAGTAAAATTCTGTCTTATGCCAATGAATCGGTATATCCGTTTTATATTTTACATCAAACAGTTATGATAATTTTTGGATATTATATCATTCAGCTTAACTGGAGTGTAATTACAAAATTCGGAGTAATTACAATAATCACTTTTGGAGGGAGCTTACTCTTGTATGAATTAATAATAAAGAGAATTAACATTTTAAGATTATTATTTGGAATGAAACCGAAAAGAAAATCAAAGGAAGTATATCAGTATACGTCTGAAAAATCAATGGTTTAATATCAAAACCTCCCAACCTACTTTTTCGACTGGTTGGGAGTATAGCAAGATTATTAATTGTTTATCAAAATAGTTTCTGTAGTTACACTACTTTTCAATGTTTTATTTACAGGACATTTTTCTGAAATTTCCAATAATCTTTGTTTTTGTTCAGATGATAAATCCCCAATTAGTTCTATGTGTTTTTTAAAGTGATCAATTTTAGCCTTCGGATTTTCACAGTTTTTACAATCTTCAATATATTTTTTATCCCTTTCAATATGAACATTAACTTCTTTTAAATCCCACTTTTTACGATCTGCATACATAAGTAAAGTCATTGCCGTACAAGCTGCTAGAGAAGATGATAATAGTTCATATGGAGAAGGTCCAAAATCATTACCTCCAACTTCTTTCGGTTCATCTGCAGTAATATTGTGATCGCCAGCCTTAATCTGCATAGTAAATTTCTCTTCGCTCCCCAAATGTCCTGAAACCTGAAATTTTGATTCAATAATATTCTCTTTATTAATTTCAATATATCTTTTAGCCCAACTACTTATTACATTCCCCACATAAAGAGAATCTTTTTCTTTCATTAAAAGGTGATCTGCACCATCTATTGAGATAAAACTTTTGGGATGATTTGCAGAATGATATAGCTGTGCTGCATTATCAATACCAACAATGCTATCCTGAGGAGAATGGATAATTAATAATGCTTTCCTTGTTTGTTTCAATATGTCTTCTAAATCGGTTCGCTCAAGATCTTCAATAAATTGTTTCTTGATTTTAAATGGCCTTCCTCCTATATTAACTACAGCTACACCACTGGAATTTATCTCTTCAATTTCATTTTTAATTAGGTGTTTAACATGAGGAACACTTGCCGGCGCACCTATTGTGACAATTGCCTTTATCGATTCCATTTTAGATCCGGCAACTATTGCTGCAGCACCTCCAAGTGAATGACCGATTATTATTGAAGGTTTTTTATAATATTGTGATAAATATTTTTCAATAGAGAATAAATCAGATAAATTACTTGAGAAATTTGTATCTGAAAAATCCCCCGAACTTTCCCCTAAACCTGTAAAGTCAAATCTCAATACTCCAAAACCATTATCAGTTAATGCTCTACTAATATTTCTTACTGGTCTTAAATCTTTGTTACAAGTAAAACAATGAGCAAAAATTGCAAAATTATGTGGTCGTTTGTCAACTGGCAACTCAAGTTTCGCTGACAAAAACTCAGTACCTTCTGCAGGAATCTTTAATTTTATTGTATTCATTAAACCTTATCCTTATATCAAAATCTTTGAACGTTTTTTTCAAATCTGTTTATATAAATATATCACTGCTAAAGAATATAAAAAATGGATTAACTTCCCGATATAGTGTTTATTTTTCCTTCACTAATTCGAATGAAACCGGAAAAGAGCACCAAGAAATCCTATAAATATAATCCGGAATTGTTATAAAAAATAGAGGTGTGAATGCACCTCTTTTTCGCTAAGACATGATTAGGAGAATTCAGCTAAATAAAATGATCAAAATTAGGTTCCGTATTTAAGGTTTTTAGAATTACTAATAAATTTTGTATTATCGTCAAAAACTCTTAATTCATTCTTAAACTTTAGATTTTTTTTAAAAAACATAATCACGCTTTCAGCAAACTCCTCATCCTGAATAATATTTCTATGATCCCTACCTGGTAAAATCAATTTCTTTGTCCTATCCTTTATTGAAAATTGATATAGCCTTTCCAAATTTTTAGGTGACACTATTCTATCGTTTGAACCATGAACCAACAAAATTGGTTTCGTAATTTTATTTATGATATTAATAGGAGCTATACTTTCAATAGGTTTTCCCAACCATTTATTAATAAATACAAAATTCAATCCGATTAAAAATCTAGGAATCTTCAAGCATCTCAAAAAGTTAGTACTTATTAATTTGGGATCATCAAAAGCAGAGCAGCTTACCAGAGCTTTAATTCTCGGATCCATTGATGCTGCAAGTATTCCTGCAGATCCACCCATCGAATGTCCAAAGACACCTATTCCGGAATAATCAATTAAGAAGTTTCTATATAAAAAATCTATAGCAGATATTATATCTTCAGCAAACTTAAGAAGAGTTATGGGCCCATTTGAATCGCTTCTTCCGTGGCCTCTTGAATCGTAAAGCAGAACAGAGAAACCAGCATTATGAAATTTTTTAGCAAGATGCAGTAAGCGTGAAGAATTTGATGACCAGCCGTGATTAAGAATAATTACAGGCTTATTTTGTATGCTGTAACTAACCGGAATAAACCACCCTCTGATTTTTGTTTTCCCTGATCTAAAATTTATATCCTGATAAGGTAAGTCAAAATCTGCGGGAATTTTATTTGGCAGATGTCGTTTTGGTTTACACAAAAAACGGGCTATTAACCAAGAAACAAAAAGGATTCCGATAACAATAAAAGGAATCACAATTAAAAATATAATATAAGATATGTTCATATTTTCCTCGTAATTAAATTTGTTTCGTTTTTACATAACTAAATAACATAAATGCAGAAATGGTAATACATAAAAGGAGTCGGGGAAAAACGGTATTAAAATCAATAGCTCCTATTAATAACGAGTATAAATTTGCTAATCCAAGTAATACTATTACCAGGATTGTAGGAATTAGAATCCATCTTCGTTCAATCGGGGATCTAAGTGCTAAAAGGAGCATAACGCCCCACGAAAATGCTACCGCCGCAAATAATCCCATAGGATAAACATATTCACTAACTCCCGCTCTTGAAGGAATCAGAATTACTATTCCATAAATAAAATCCGCCAAAGCACCTAACCAATAGTTAATCTTAAGAAGCTTTACTTTTTTCATTTGGGTTTCTCCTGCTTAATTTGAATTACTGCCAATAACAAAACTATTAATCAAACATAATAATACTGAACGTTCAGTATGTTTAATGATAAATTTTTTTATGGCTTAAGGCCATTAATTACAATTTTTGTCTGGGTCCTAGAATATTCATTATAACTAATTTTTGTACGGTTCAAAATCCAAGGAATTGCACTTCCTTCCATTATACCTACAAGATTTAATGCTATTAAGTGCGATTCTAAATCAGTTCGAATTTCACCTTTTTTTTGTCCCCTTTCAATAATACGTTCAATTAATAAAGTAAGATCTGAGAATATTTCCTCAAGTGCCGAAATAAATTCATCATTTACATTATCCATCTCCATAACCAATCCACTCAGGACAAGACAAATATTTTCTTGTTCCTCAATAATGCACGCGTGGTTTTCAAATAAAGTTGTTAACCTATCTATTGCATTCGATTTTCCCAATAGGTCTCGAAGTACTTTTTCTCTCCAAAGATGACGAACGCCTTCAAGAACAGCATAAAAAATTGCATCTTTATTTTCAAAGTGATGGTAAATCGCTCCCTTTGTAATCCCTGTTGAATTTGCAATATCGGCAATAGACGTAAAATTAAATCCCTTTTTAGAAAAAAGATCAATTGCAGATTCAATAATTTTCTGCTTTGTTTGCTCGCTCTGAATTTGTTTCTGTGTTTTAGTCAATTTTTAATGCTCAAATTTATACTAAACGTTCGGTATGTTAACTTATCAAAAAAAACTTTTATTGTCAAGACAAACTAAAAATTTGTTTCAACTGCTATGCGGTTTTTAATACTTTATTTACAGAACACTATTCTGAGATATGCTATAACTACTTTTTTTAGTTTCGTTCAATTCACCGATCAACTAAAAATGAAATTCCGAACCATAATAATATGGTCCGGAATAATAAAAATTAATTTTATGAAACTAATTCTGCTGATAAACTTTTCGCTTCAGGAAAATCAATTGGAACCTGAGTAAGAATGTGTATGTAATTTGTAAATGTAATTGCAATTATTACCGAAACCAGGTCGATTAAAGCTTTTTCATCAAATCCTAAATTAAAAAAATTATCCAGGTATTCTTGATCTACTCTTGCCTTATTTTGGGCAATTTCCCTGCTTAATTGAGTAAGTACTTTTAATTTATCATCTTCTATATTTCCTGATCTAAGATTCAAGGTCTCTTCTTCAGTAAATCCGTTCATCTTTGCAATAGCAGTATGAGCAGCTTTACAATATTCGCATCCGTTAACTTCTGAAACAGCTAGTTTAATTGCTTCAATCTCTTTAGCTGAAAATGAGCTTTTCCCGGCTTTTTCAGAATAATTCAAAAAATTTTCCAATGCATCGCTTGAATAACCTATTGTTGCATAAAGATTAGGAACCATTCCTAAGTTTTTTTCTAAATTATCAAAAATTTGTTGAGCTTTTGAATCAACCTGGCTTCTGTTTGGAACTTCAATCTTTTTCATTTTACTCTCCTTAGAATTATTTTTCATTAAAATTGTTGATTCAAAGATATGTTTAAGGAAAAGTATAAGAAATGGATGTACTTCCCGATGAATTACCAATTTTTCCTTTTCTCAGGTAATTTTATTTTTTCTAAACTCGGATGGATTAATCTTTACTGAATTTTTAAAAAATCTTGAAAAATGAGCGGCATCTTCAAAACCAAGTTCATACCCAATTTCCTTCGATGAAAAATCGGTGTAAATCAGCATTCTTTTAGCTTCTAAGATTTTTCTTTCTTGAATTATTTGTAAAGGGGTTTTCTTATTATATTGTGAAAATAGATTTGATAATGTTTTTGGTGATTTGTTCAAAATTTCCGCATAATCCGAGACCTTATGTTTTGTTTTAAAATTTTGTTCAACCAAAACATTAAATTGTCTTATAATATCAAGTTTGCTCTTGGTAATTTCAGGTTCTTCCAAATTTTTCTTTGCTATACGCGTACATAAAATAATTAATCTTTTCAAAAGAACTCGAAGCATTTCTCCTTGAATGTGATCTTCACTATCAAACTCTTCTATAAAAACATTATAAAGTAGATCTACTTTCCTTAATTCCTCTTTTGTAAGTGAAATTATTTGAACATTTGAAGAACCAAAAAACAAATATCCTATACATGAAACCTCTTGATCATGAGTCTGAATACAATAGAATTCGCGATTAAAGGAATAAACAATCACATTTTCAGAAAATTTAGGATATCTTATTTTATTTATTGGAGTAAGAAAAAAGAATTGGTTTTGTTTCAAATTATAATCGATACCATCAATTTCAATTGAAAATGATCCGTTTTTTGACCAAACGATCCTATAACAATCATCGTTTACAAATTCATCCTTGTTCATCAATTCATTAAAGCAGGAAATTGAGAAGTAAGAATCATCTTTGCCGTTTTTATATTTATGCTTCATTTATTCTAAATAATTGCTTATTAAAAAATGTTTCCGAAATATAAGATATTTTCTCTGAATTCAATTTACAAGCATCAATACATCTTGTTTCTTTTTTCATAATGATTTCTTAATTTAATTTTGTAACCACTAATGGATAAAACAAATGAAGAAAAAAAATTTCACCCCTATTTTCTTGATCTCTTTGTTTATACTTTCATCATGTACACAAAATAACAAATCTATTCTTAATGAATACATGAATGCCCATAACTCCCACAATATTCAAAAGCCCCTTGCTTATTATTCGGATGATATAACTTTTCAACTGGTGGGTACATGGACTAAAAATGGAAAAGAAGAAATTGCAGAACTTGAAGAGTGGGATTCTGCGGTAAACAGTAAATTACAATTTTATGTTCAAAAAGAATCCGGAGACACTCTTTTTTGTTATGGAACGGAAACAAACGATTGGTTTACAGCTATAGGCATTAATGAAATTAAATATGATTTAATCATCTTTATCTTTGACAATCAGGTAATCACAAAAATAATAGCAAAACTCGATCCTGAAATTAATGAAAGAATTGGCAGAGCAATGGGCTCAATTATTGAATACACAACACAGACTAATAATGATATTTTATCAGAATTAATACCCAAAGGTGAATTTATTTATTCACAGGAAAGCGCAAAAAAGTGGCTTAAACTTTTGGGTGAGTGGAATAAAGAAAGAACTGATAAAGTCGCAAAATAAAATTTACTATTTGTAATTCACTTATTTATTTTAAGAATAAAACCATTGTACAGCCCGTTAAATACTTATTTAAACTGATTAACTTTTTCTTTGAAGTCATTGTTTAATAATTCATCCAAAATTCCATCTTTCTCTGAAAAATTAAAAACACATGTCATTCTGAGGAGCGGAGCGACGTGAGAACCGAGCTTGCGAGCTCACCGAAGGTAATCTCATAATTTGAATTAAAAACGAGATTTCTCACATACGTTCGAAATGACAATTAAAGTCAAAAACTAATTTTTCAGAGGTTTCTCATTATAAATGCAATGCAAATTGATTCAGTTTTTCTTTAAAATCTTTGTTTATTGCTTCATCCAGGATTCCATCTTTTTCTGAAAAATTGGAATTAAAATTGGGCAGCGAAAAATGCCCAACAACATTAGCCCCTCTCCTTGGAAAATCATTTAATGCTAAATCAAGTACTGATTTTGCTCCCCTGCTTCCAGGGGAAGCGGCTAATAACAATGTTGGTTTATTTTGCCATGTTTTAAGATCAATACGCGAAACCCAATCGGAAATGTTCTTAAACGCTACAGTATAATTTGCATTGTGCTCAGCAAATGAAATAATCACACCGTCAGAATCAACTATTTGGCCAATGAAGTTATGAGCCAACTTAGGAATTCCACTTTTCTTTTCACGGTCAACACTAAAAATCGGCATTTCAAAATCGTTTATATCAATTAGGTTTATTTCAGCATCTTTTATTTGCGACGCAGTAAAATTTGCAAATTTTATGTTAATTGAATTTTTACTATTACTTGCTCCAAATGCTAATATTTTCTTTTTCATTTTTATCTTCTTTTTTATTATTGCTTAATTATAGTTATATCCGAGTAATCTAACTTTTATTGGTTCGGTTAATCCTTTTAGTTTTATTTCAGTGGATTCAAAGTCATGTTTACTTTTTATCAATCTGAAAATTTCTTCCGAAACTATAAAATTATTATTGAGAGTTTTTGTTGCTTCCTGAAGTCTTGCTGCAATATTTACCGGTTTTCCCATTACAGCTAACGAGTCATCTCCGGCAAATCCCATCGATCCGATTATTACCTTGCCGGTGTGTAAACCAATTCCTACATCTAATTGCGTATTGAAATATCTACTAACATAATTGTCGCTGAAGTTCTTCATATCTTCTATTATTTCATTTGCACTTTTTACAGCTGCCTGGGATGCTTCTTTTATTTCTTCGTTCCAGTTAAACACAGCATAAAATCCGTCACCGGCAGCCTCTATAATTTTACCGCCATTCTCGTGAATTATTCGCCTAAAACTTGTTGATAATCTTCTTATTACATGCACGACATCAAATGTTAAATGTGTTTCTATGAACGGAGTAAAATTTCTTATGTCCAGAAAAAAAAGAACCATTTCACGCTCTTCCCCCACACCACTAGATCCGGAATTATAATTGCCCTGCAAATAAAGATTCACGTCAAACTCATCTAGAATAATTCTTTTTACTTTTGCATTTTCTCCAACAACCTTGGTTTGACAGGCTAATCTAACATTTCTTGGAAATTCATTTTTCTTAGCCAGAATTTTTTCTTTCTCATTTGGCTTTGTTAAAGAATCTTCTCCATCGATTACAAGAATTCTACATGTTGAGCACATGGCTTTTCCACCACAGGCATTAAAATGCATTATTTTATTTGATAACGATGCTTCTAATATCGTTTGATTTTCTGCAACCGGAATTGTTCCATCACTAGCCATTTCTATGTTATGTGAAATATTCATAATTATTCTCGACTAAATAGTTTGATTAATAACTTTCTGGTTTTTGTTTCCAGATTCTTTAATTAATGATGAAATAATTCTGTCTATTGAAAAACGACCACCGCCACTAAGTAAACTGGAAACTCCTAATCCAATTGCAAGTAAGTGATATTCAAAACCTTCTCCTGATTGATTGCCCATCCAATTCATAAAAAAGCCATCGGGCAGATGTATCGCTAAAGCGCCAAGCATAATAATGGTTAAGCTTAATGCCGAAAACCTTGTGCCGATTCCTAAGATTAATGATAATGAGCCAAATGATTCACCAATTATAATTAGAAAAACTATTATTGCGGGTAATCCCATTCCTGTCATGGCATCCATAGTTGCCGAAAATCCAAACCCACCAAAAACGCCTAACAGCTTTTGCATTCCATGCGGCAAAATCACAATTCCCAGCGTTAATCTTATTATTAACGCAGAAATACTTTTATCGGTATTGAAAAATTTATGTAACATGATGTTTCTCCCTTATTGTACGTATATACAATATATGTATATACAAGTGTTAGTTTAAAATTTTTTACCTTCTTATTTTGTCTAATAATCTATTTAGTTCTGTTGCTTCTTTGTTTGATAATTTATCAAACATGCTATCACTTTCTTTTATACCTACATCCATTTTCCTTAATTCCTTAAGTCCTAATTCGGTAATTACAATGTCCATTTTTCGTCTATTAGACGGACAAAGATTTCGAGACACATATTTTTTAGTAATTAGTTTATCAATCAATCTAGTAATATTGCTTTCCTTGTCAATCATTCTTTCTTTTATATACCCTGAACTCACTTTTTTTGGGAGCGCCCCTCTTAATATTCTTAATACATTAAATTGCTGAGGGGATACATTATAGGTTTTTAAAAAAGCCTTCATTCTGCCGTCTATCCATGAATGAGTAAAAATTAAATTAATAGCAGCCTCCTGTTGGGGAGACTCAAAACGGCTTTGTTTTATTTCATCTTTAATTTTTGACATCACACTTTTATTATTTGTATATACAAATATAGTACATACAACAAAAGATGTCAAGTGTTTTTTGATGGAGGGTTGAAATTAAGTATTAGATCCTCCCATCTTTTTAATATCAACAATCTCTAATACTTCTTTATCATATCTATTAAACGTAATGTTAATCATTGAATTGCCCGTAGAATAAGTTACTCTTTAAGGATTTAGCCGGATAAGGTCAATTATTAATACTCATATTGATAATAACGCAATTAGTAATTACTTTGCATCAACTTAAATAAGACAAGTGGTATGCTAAACAAAAAAAGAATTAAATATTTTTTATTAGTCCTCATAATTATTACTGGAAATTATTTTGCAAATGAGAACAGTTTAAAATTTGAAAGTAACATAGAAAAAGCATTTGAAAATGCAAAAGCTGAAGGGAAATATGTTTTGGTTTACTTTTCCGGATCCGATTGGTGCAGACCTTGTATGCAGCTTCACTTAGAAGTTTTTGAATCCGAACAATTCCTAGATTTTGCAAAATTAAACTTACTGATTGTAAGACTCGATTTTCCTTCAAAGGACGAGAATAAGCTTTCGGAGGAACAATTCGAATACAATAATAAAATGGCACAAACTCTAAATAAGAAAGGTGTTTTTCCTTATCTAATCCTTTATGATTCTGCACAGAATGAATTATTGGATATTGCCGGGTACAACCGGTCTGGACCGGAAGAGATTATCAAACTGCTAAAATCGAAAATGTAATATGTTTGTAAATATTGTAATCAGATCTATTTTTTTTATATGCATCTTTTCCAGTTTAATCTTTTCCCAACAAAAACTGGAAGCTCATAAAAAGATTCTTAAGTTAATGGGAACCAGGTTTGAGATTATTGCTGTAACCGAAAATAAAAATTTGGCAGACCGTAGCATATCTGCTGCAATTAAAGAGATTTCCAGAATTGAAGAACTAATCTCTTCATGGTCTCCAAATTCTCAAACAAGTGAAATAAATAGGAATGCCGGACTAAAGCCGGTAAAAGTAGATTGGGAATTGTATCAACTAATAAAAAGAAGTAAAAAAGTTTCTGATCTAACAAATGGACATTTCGATATATCCTTTGCCTCAATTGATAAAATCTGGAAATTCGACGGATCAATGACCCAGTTGCCAACCCGGCAAGAATTGAGAGAATCTATTTCTAAAATAAATTATAAAGATATTATTCTCTCCGAAGAAGATTCAACCGTGTATTTAAAAAATAAGGGAATGAAAATTGGATTCGGCGGAATTGGAAAAGGGTATGCGGCAAACAGGGCAAAACAAGTGATGATTAAAAATGGAATATCAAATGGAGTTGTAAATGCAAGCGGCGATATAAACGCTTGGGGCAAAGACGAAAAAAATAATGATTGGGGAATTGCTATCACCGATCCCAATGACAAAACTAACAATCTTGCTTGGTTGAACATTAGTAATAAATCAATAGTCACATCCGGGAATTATGAAAAATTCACGGTAATTGAAGGCAAAAGCTATACTCACATAATTAATCCCAAAACCGGTATGCCGGTAAGTAATACAACGAGTGTTACCATAATTTCTCCGGATGCAGAATTTGGAGACGCATTATCAACAGCAGTATTTATTCTAGGAGAAAAAAAGGGCATAGAATTAACAAATAAACTTAAAAATGTTGAATGTGTTTTAGTGAATTCCGAAAATCAGATTGTAACATCTACCGGAATTTATTTGAATCATATTAATTACTGAAGTTACACAAAACCGTCATTCTGAACATGACTGCCGTTAGGCAGGCATAGTGAAGAATCTCAATATGACAAAATTGCTCATTTGAGTAACATCAGTTAATCAGGTAATTATACATAAATGGAGAAATAAGAAAGATGAGAATCCGCGGATTAGTTTTCTTAATTGCAATTGTTCTTACAATAATCGTTAATGGTTGTTCAAGTGTTCAGCCATATGAAAAAATGTACTTGAATGAATTAGACATGATATTGGCTCATAAAAAAATAGAGACTTTCGAAATAAATTTTGAAACATACAGGGAGGGGGCTTCAGGAGCAAACGGAGGAAAAGTCGGCGGAGGATGTGGATGCAATTAAATAAAATTCTTTCCCTTTTATTTTTTTGTATAACTGTAAATATTTCTTTGGGACAAGAAAACAATAACCTGGATAATACTGAAATTGATTTTTTAATTGGGTACTATGAACAAAGCGGAAATAATGCAGCTGTAACCGGCGGGATCGGAAGTGAGGAACTTGACGATATTGCGACACAAATAGTAGTAAACATACCTTTTTCAAATGGTAATAAGTTATTAATTACCGGGGGAATTGATTCTTATACATCTGCCTCTTCCGATCAAGTTGATCCGATAGCTTCAGGAGCTTCCGGAAGTGATATAAGAGCACACATAAACGGAGCTTATAGTTTTATTAACGATGAATCCAATGAACAATACGGTGTAAATCTTGGATTCTCTAACGAATATGACTATAGATCTATTTCTTTTGGCGGCAACTGGACCAAAGCAACCTCCAGTGGAAATAGTGAAATAAGTTTAAGTGCTCAATTCTTCTATGATATTATTACTCTCATTTATCCTGTTGAACTTCGTGGTAATTCAGTTCAGCTTGGCAAAGCAAACATTAAAAATGGTAATGATAAACGTATTACTTATAGTTTTTCCGCAACTTATTCACAAGTTTTAACCAAAAAATTACAAGCATCCTTTAGTTTGGATTTTGTTTATCAGGCCGGTTATTTGTCGACTCCATTTCATAGAGTATATTTTAGTGATGAAGTGCTTCCAAGAATTGAAACCCTGCCGGATTCAAGATACAAAATACCATTTGGTTTGCGTGTTAATTATTATACAACAGATTATTTTATTACAAGAGTAAATTATAGATTTTACTATGATGACTTTGGCATCACGGCAAATACCTTTAATCTGGAATTGCCGATTAAGTTAACTAACGAATTTACTCTGAGTCCATTTTATCGATATCATAAACAAACCGCATCCGATTTTTTTGCTCCATATAATGAAGCAAATCCATCCCAAGAGTTCTATACTTCGGATTACGATCTATCCGGGTTTGATAGTTACAAGTATGGTGTGGGTTTAAGGTATTATCCATTATTTGGATTATCTGAATTTTCCCTGCCATTCTTAGGAGATTATTGGACACTCAAGAGTATCAATTTAAGAGCAAGTTATTATGAGCGTAGTACCGGATTGGATGCACTAAGCATAAGTTTAGGGTTAAGTTTTTCTGTTAGATAATTTTACTTATACCTTAATTTGAGAATTGAGTTACTTCCCGGTTTGCCTAATATCCTCACATTCCAATACTTTTTTATTATATCCATTTAGCGAAACATTAATCATTGAATTACCTAATTCTTCTATTGTCCCAACATATTTTGGAAATAATTTTTCTAAGACTGGATAAATCGGTGAGAAAAATTTGTAAAACTTGTAAGAGTGTTTTTGTCCCTTTAACGGTTCAATATAACCCGGACGAAACATATAAGCATCTTTAAAAGGTAGCTTTAATAAATCATTTTCTGTTTTACCTTTTATTCTTGCCCAGGCTAATCTGCCTTTTTCTGAACTATCTGTTCCAGAACCTGAAACATAACAAAAAACCATATCTGAAGTATCATCCCTCGACTGCGCTCGGGATGAATTGGTTTTTGAATTAATTCTTAGCAACGTTTTTGCAAAGTTTAGTGTTAGATCATAAATAATTTTTCTGTATTCATCATTCTTTTTTCCAACAGAAGAAACCCCCGCACAAAAATAGCATGCGTTATATCCTCTTAATTGTTCTTCAATTAAAGATAAATCCATAAAATCTTTATGGATTACTTCTGTTAGTTTTGGATGAACAATTCCACCTGGCTTTCTGTTAACAACTAATACAGATTCAACTTCGGGGGAATTCAAACAAATGTGTAAAACACCTTCGCCTACCATGCCGGTCGAGCCTGTTATTATTGTTCGGATTTTCATTTAATACCAAGATTTATTTTAAATTTAATATCCTATAGCCAGCTGTAAAAATTTCTATTTTACTTTTTTAAATACCACGGTACCGAAAATATCCAATTTCAAAATCAAAAGTTATTTCAGAATCTATCACCTTAGTATTTTATACTTAGTTACAGATATATTCTTTTTAATATTCATTAAAATAATCACATTTCTGCTCTTGATAAACAAATAAAAAATTCATAATTTATAAATAATAATAAGAATGATTACTAATAAGATGCAAAATCAAGACCATACAACTTACAGACAAAGTAAACAACGGAACAGAATTTTAGAATTATTACAATCAACAAAAACCCATCCGACTGCCGATTGGATTTACGATCAATTAAAGAGAGAGTTTCCAAAACTTAGCCTGGGCACAGTTTATCGTAATATTTCTATTCTTGAAGAACAGGGGTTATTACAAAAAATTCACTTTGGAAGCACCTTTGACCGTTTTGAGGCTAATATTTCTCCTCATTATCATCTTGTCTGTGAAGAATGTGGAAAAATAGTAGATTTTGAATTATCCATTTATGATGAGATAAATAAGAAAGCAAAACAAAAGACTAATTTTAATATTCACCGCCATAAGCTGGAATTCTTTGGTTTATGTGAAAACTGTAAAACAAAGGAATAAAATGGAATAGAATTCTTCCGGATTTTTTTATCATATAATAATAATCGTTCCGAATAGCGTTGTTGGATAAATAAATTTATTTAAAACCATTATATCAATTTTATTTGTTAAATATAAAGGAGAGAAACCAATGAGTGAAAATAGTAAATGTCCCATAACTGGTGGAGGAAATAATCCAGCCACTACAAGTAGTGGAACTTCAAATCGAGACTGGTGGCCAAATCAGCTAAATCTAAAAATTCTTCACCAAAATTCATCGAAGTGTAATCCAATGGAAGAAAAATTTAATTATGCTGAAGAATTTAAGAAACTCGATTTAAAAGAAGTAAAAAATGATTTATATAATTTGATGACAGATTCTCAAGATTGGTGGCCTGCAGATTATGGACACTATGGCGGTTTATTTATTCGTATGGCATGGCACAGTGCCGGTACATACCGAACAGGAGACGGACGTGGTGGTGGTGGAACTGGCAACCAACGTTTTGCTCCTCTTAACAGCTGGCCGGATAATGCTAACCTGGATAAAGCCAGAAGACTTCTTTGGCCAATCAAAAAGAAATATGGCAATAAAATATCTTGGGCTGATCTAATGATTTTGGCTGGAAATTGTGCATTGGAATCAATGGGATTTAAAACATTTGGATTTGCCGGTGGACGTGAAGATATATGGGAACCAGAAGAAGATATTTATTGGGGAACCGAAAGTGAATGGCTTGGTGATAAAAGATACTCAGGAGATAGGGACCTTGAGAATCCTCTAGCCGCTGTGCAAATGGGGCTTATTTATGTAAATCCCGAAGGACCAGATGGAGTACCTAGTGCAGTTGCTTCAGGCAAGGACATCAGAGAAACTTTTGCACGTATGGCAATGAATGATGAAGAAACTGTTGCACTAGTTGCCGGTGGACATACATTTGGAAAATGCCACGGTGCTGGAGATGCTGAACTTGTTGGGCCCGAACCGGAGGGTGCTGAAGTTGAAGAACAAGGTCTCGGTTGGACAAGTAGCCATGCAAGCGGAATAGGTGACGATACAATTACCAGCGGAATTGAAGGTGCATGGACACCAAACCCTACGAAATGGGATAATGGTTATTTCGACATGCTCTTTGGATATGATTGGGATTTAGTTAAAAGTCCGGCAGGAGCGTGGCAATGGGTTCCTGTAAGCCCTAAAGAAAATGACATGGCTCCTTCAGCACATAATGCATCTAAGAAAGTTACAACTATCATGACTACTGCTGATATGGCAATGAGAATGGATCCGATTTACGGACCAATCTCTAAACGGTTTCATGAGAATCCGGATGAATTTGCAGATGCTTTTGCCCGTGCATGGTTCAAGCTCACACATAGAGATATGGGACCACGTTCAAGGTATTTAGGATCAGAAGTTCCAGAAGAAGAATTGGTTTGGCAAGATCCTCTTCCATCAGTAGATCATGAATTAATTAACGAAAGTGACATTGCTGATTTAAAAAACAAAATTATTTCCTCTGGTATTTCTGTTTCCCAATTAGTTTCTACTGCTTGGGCTTCTGCATCTACATTTCGTGGATCAGACATGCGTGGAGGAGCTAACGGAGCTCGAATAAGACTTGAGCCACAAAAAAATTGGGAAGTAAATGAACATGCTCAACTAAGTACTGTGTTAGAATCTTTAGAGAAAATTCAAAAAGATTTCAATTCTACTTCTGGAAATAAAAAAGTATCATTAGCTGATTTAATAGTTCTGGGAGGTTGTGCAGGAATTGAACAGGCAGCTAAAAATGCAGGTTTTGAATTGGCTGTCCCTTTTACTCCAGGACGCACCGATGCATCCCAAGAGCAAACCGATGTAGAATCAATTGATGTTTTACAACCCACAGCTGATGGATTCCGAAACTACTTGAAAAAAGAGTACGCTGTTTCTGCTGAAAAAATGTTATTAGATAAAGCACAATTGCTTGGTTTAACAGCACCAGAGATGACTGTTTTAGTTGGAGGAATGAGAGTTCTAAACACAAATTATGAAAATTCAAAACTCGGAGTTTTTACAGATAAGCCTGAAAATTTAACTAACGACTTCTTTGTTAATTTACTTGATATGGATATTAAGTGGAAACCAACATCAGATAAAAATCTATATGACGGTCTTGATCGCGGGACCAATGAAGTTAAGTGGACTGCAACCCGAGTTGATTTAGTCTTTGGTTCAAACTCTCAATTGAGAGCATTGACTGAAGTTTATGCACAAGACGACTCACAGCAGAAGTTTTTAGAAGATTTTACTAAGGCTTGGAATAAAGTGATGAATGCAGACCGATTTGATCTTGCATAATATTTTTAAACAAATTATCGGTAGGTGAATTATAGAAACATGAACAACTTTCACCTACCGAGATAATTATTTAAATTTACTACACCCATATAATGTCTCACAGCTAAACGGAATCTCTTATCAAAGATAAATTCAAAGGATATTCAGTATGGATCCAATATTCATAATAATATTTATTGGTGTAGTTGGATTTATTCTATTCAGAAAAGTATATAAGAAAAAGTTTGGATGGGTTGAACCAAGTGATCCTTTCTCAACAGAATGGAGAATTATATTAGCGGAAAAAGTAGCTTATTATAATAGTTTAACAAAAGATGAAAAAGATTTATTTGAATATAAAGTTCAGGAATTTCTACTAAATTGCAGAATTACCGGAATTAAAACCACTATTGATACCACAGATAAACTTCTAATCGCATCCAGTGCCGTAATACCTATATTAAAATTCAGTGATTGGAGATATACAAATCTGAAAGAAGTTTTAGTTTATCCTTCTCTCTTCAATGAAAATTTTGAAACTGAAGGTTCTGGAAGACGAATTGCAGGAATGGTTGGGACTGGTTATATGGATGGAATGATGATTCTTTCCAAACATGCTTTACAACTTGGTTTTGCAAATGAGTCAGATAAGAAAAATACGGCTATTCATGAATTTGTACATTTAATAGATAAAATTGATGGATCAATTGATGGTGTTCCAGAAGTATTGTTGGAGAAACAATATACAATTCCGTGGATAGATCTAATAAATAAAAAAATCGATGAGATCTATAAAAATAAATCTGACATCAATCCTTATGGCGGCACAAATAAAGCTGAATTCTTTTCAGTAGTTAGTGAATACTTCTTCGAACGACCAAAGTTACTTTCTAAAAAACATCCTGAACTTTATGAATTACTAGAAAAAATATTTAAGCAGGATATGAAATCAAAAAAATTGAATTCGAAAAAAATAAAAATTTCAAGAAATAGTCCTTGTCCATGCAATAGCGCTAAAAAGTTTAAGAAGTGTTGTGGAAGTGTGCATTACAAACAACGAAAACCTTGAGAACTGAAATTTTATTTATTAATTGGTTCATCCCATCTCGTAAATCCTTCTCTGTTAGGATGTTTATCAGGGCAATCTTCTGAAATTACCTTTATTTTTTTCTTTATATGGCATCCGCATAAATCGCAAACATGGCTACCTGTTCTTTCGCCAATTTTATTACTAACAGTAGGAATGGCAATAATTTTCTGAATCAGTTTTTCCGGATCAACCAAATTTGGACATGATAAACAAGCATTTTCTCTTCTCTCAAGAGTTTCCATGTCCACTTTTGTAAACCCCGCTTTACTCCATCTAATCATAGCTTTCGCAGCATTGGTAATTAATTCTCTATTACTAAAATGATGTCCTGGCTTATGAAGTGATTTAACTTCTGGAGGATTACTAAGTAATTTTTTTACAATTAAAGGAGCTCTCTTGTTTGCAACTAAATCTCTTGCGTAGTTTTCATTATGAAGAGCACTAATTAAAACTTCTGAAGTTACTGGTTTTCCTAATCTAAGTAACTCACCAAATTTTTTGCACTGCTCTTCAAAAGTATCTTTATCATTTATTAATGATTCCAAATATTTTCCTTAGGTATTATATAATAGTGAACAATATATGTGGAATTATTGAAATATACTTAATACCCAAGCTCACATTTAGAATAAATTGCACGATTAAAAACCTTTCTTCATTTGATTATCGGGATTAGCAGAATTTATTAACAAATGTAAATGAGATTCAATAATCTGTTTCGTTTTTTGTTTATCAAAATTAAACGGAGAAACAATGAAGAGAAATTTAAAAACTCATTTTATACATAGTGTCATTCTGAACGAAGTGAAGAACCGAGCTTGCGAGCTCACCGAAGGTAATCTCAAGATTATGAGATATTTCGCGGAGTTTATGTTGAGACTTCGGCCTGAGCTCAGTCGAACACTTGACGAAAGGCTCAACCTTGTCTACCGAAAGGTAAATATGACAAAAATTATTCGTTGGAGACAAAGAGCGATATTAATTTCATTAACCACTATAATTTTTATGGCTTGCAATAGGAGTACAAACATGATAAACAGCAATTTTAAATCAGAAAAGGTTTCACAAACAGCATCATTTATTGTTAATTCTAATATCGAAAAAGCTTTTCCAATGTTTGATGCATTTGAAGAACGGAAATGGGCAGAAGGTTTGGAACCAAATTTAGTCTATCCAGATAAAGAAATTATTGAAGAAGGAACAACTTTTAAAACTGAAGGTCATGACCACGAAGCTGAGTATTTATGGATTGTTACTAAGTTTGATCCTAAAATCCATTTCATCCAATACTTAGTTTCTACAGAAAATAGATTTTGGACAATAGCAGTTAAATGTAAAAATATCGAAGATGACGAAAAGACAGAAGTTACTGTAACTTATTCCTATATTGGATTAAATGAAGAAGGGAATGAGCTAAATAAAAGTCATCTTGAAAGAATGTATAAAGATAATCTAAACGATTGGGCAGAAGCTATTAACAATTATTTTGCTCAAAATTAGATCTAGTAAATTAAGCATAGCGCCATGATAATTAAATTAAAGCTTGCAAAAAATATCAAGGCGCTATCCTAAATTCTATTAATATTTCATTCCTTATAAAGTTATCCTACCACTTTCTTATATTTGCGCAAACAATTTGAGCAATATTTGTCATTAGCATTAAAACATATTTTGAAACCATTAGTAGCAATAATATTTTGGGGTGCATCATTTGTTGCAACAAAAAGTCTGCTTGACAGTTTGTCTCCACTTGGAATTATTTACATACGATTAATCTTCGGTATTATTGCTGCTTTTGGAATTGCAATCTTTAGAAAAAGAAATTTCTTATTACAAAAAAAAGACTTAAAAGGAATTCTTATTCTTTCCATTATTTCGATTACCCACTTGTGGGTTCAGGTAACCGGAATGCAATACACTTCTGCCTCGAACACTGGTTGGATTATAGGAATTGTTCCGGTAATAATGGCGATAATGGGATTTATATTTTATAAAGAAAAGATGACCGGTTTTCAGTTGGCCGGTGCTGTAATTTCTTTTTCCGGTTTGATGATATTGATCAGTAATGGTAATTTGGGTTCTTTAAGTTTCATTTCAAATTATGGCGATTTACTAATTTTGGGTAGTGCATTTACATGGAGTATTTATTCCTTTTACGGTAAGAAAGTTACATTAAATTATCCCCCATCTTTAACAATTCTTTACTTGTTTATCACTATGTTTGTTCTTCTTTCACCTATTACAATATCATCCGAGTTTATCAATCAAATATATTCATTATCAACAATTGACTGGGGTTCACTTGTATTTCTAGGAATCTTTTGTTCGGGCTTAGCATATGTTTTATGGGCAGAAGCTATGAATGAGTTACCGGCAAATAAAGTTGGAGCCTTTCTTTATCTGGAACCATTTGTAACTGTTTTTACTGCATGGTTATTATTAAACGAAAATATTACACTCCTCATGATGGGAAGCGGAATAGTAATAATCATTGGAGTGATAATGGTTAACAGGAAATAACTGTGTTATTAAATTGAAGTATTTACAGATCAATACTTAAATTTATATGTTGATTATAAAAACACCTCTTCATATTATTTTGATAGCTTTTTAAATCTTCTATATCTAAATTATATTGCTTTTTTATCTTACAAGACGTGACTATTTTGTAAATATCTAATCATTGTTAAAGCGTAATACTTAACAGTGTCGGTTGGAGATATATTACGATAATGCTTATGTAATATCGTTTGTTCTTAATAGACCTCAAGGATGGTATGGATAAAATTACTCTCGAAAAATACGTGAAATCTCTTGAATTTGAAAAACAGATTGCAAATATACTATTAACTTCACCTGAAGATATAGTTTATACGGAACTTCTGGATAAAATACGTGAAAAATTTAACTGCGCTTTTGGGTATTTCGGCTATATCGATAAAAATGGAGATTTAATTTGTCCTTCTTTAACAAAAGATATTTGGGAAAAATGTAGAGTAAGCGATAAAAGCATAAGATTTCCTAAGGAAAATTGGGATGGAATATGGGGAGACTCATTAAATAATAAACGCTCGGTTATTAAAAAAGATAATTTGAAAATACCACCCGGGCATGTTCAGATTAAACAAGCTATCGCTGTTCCAATAATATATAAAAACAAAATTATAGGCCAAATTGGTCTTGCTGATAAAGCTTCCGATTTTACAAATAATGATTTAAAAAGTTTAGAGGAAATAACAGAATTTCTTGCTCCCATATTAAAAATTAGAGTTGAAAAGTTATATCTCGAAGAAAACAATGAAAAAAATATAAACTATTTAACAAAACAGACAGAGTTACTTAATAATGCAGAGAAGCTTGGAAAAATTGGGGGATGGGAATACGATGTTAAAAATCAGAAAGTATTTTGGACTGAAGAGACCATTAAAATTCATGGATTAATTGGTAAAAAAGATAAGATAGATACTAAAACCGCTATTAAAAAAAGTTTATCATGTTATAATCCAAAATATAGAAAGAATGTTCTGGGTGCATTCGAACAATGTATCAAAGATGGAACGCCATACGATATTGAAGCTGATTTTACGGACTTTAACGGTCAAAAAAAACGGATAAGAACATTAGCAAAAGCAAAAATAGAAAATGGTAAAGTTTCCAGAGTAATTGGCAATATCATTGATATAACCGATCAAAAAATTCAACAAGAAAAAGCTCTAGTCTTAAAAGAAAAACTTCAAACAACATTAAACGGTCTTTCCGCCAATATCGCTTTGGTTAATGAGGCCGGCAAAATAAAATATGTAAATAATGCATGGAAAGATTTTGCAGAAAAGAATGGAGTTTCAGCAAATTTAGTTTCTGAAGACATAAATTACCTTGAAGTATGTGATAACATTAAGGGTGAATCAGGCAAAGAAGCAAGAAAGTTTGCAAATGGATTAAGAAAAGTAATTTCCGGCAAATTGAAAAATTTCCAGATGGAATATTCATGTGATTCTCCCGAAGAAGAAAGGTGGTTTATTGGAAGGGTTACTAATTATAGAAACGATGATTCAAATAGTATTATTATCACACATGAAAATGTTACGGAATTAAAGAAAGCAGAATCTAAATTAATTAAGAGTGAAGAAAAACAAAGAAGTATTTTCAATACGGCCCCAATTGGAATTGGGGTAACTGTCGATAGAACTTTTATTGAGCTTAATAATACATTTGTAGATATGTTAGGTTATGAGAGAGAAGAATTAATAGGTAAAAACTCTAACATTATTTACCCATCCGAAAAAGAATATAGTTGGGTCGGAAAAGAAAAATACCGGCAAATTGAAAAATACGGAGTTGGGAAAGTAACTACAAACTTTGTAAAGAAGGATGGTACAATAATATGGATCTCTTTGCAATCTTCACCTATTTCTGCGCAAGATCGTAGCAAAGGCATTATATTTACTGCAGAGGATGTTACGGAGAAAATTAAGCTAGAAGAAGGATTAAAAAGAAGTGAATCAAAATTTAAATCTACTTTTAATTATGCCCCACTTGCAATTATTCTCGCCAATGACAATGGTGAAATAATAGACGTTAATGAACAATTTAGTTCCCTATTTGGTTATTCTAAAGAAGAAATTCTTGGAAAAAGAACCATTGAACTCACCTTTGAAGAAGACAAAAAAGAAACAGAGGCTGTATATAAAAAAATATTTAAGAATGAAATTAATCTAACAGACATTGAAAAACGTTATGTCTGTAAATCCGGGGAAATTATTTGGGGTAATGTAAATCTGAGAAGTGTTGAAGATCAAAATGGCTATCATCTTTATAATATTTCAATTATCGAAAATGTAACGGAAAAAAAACAAGCTAAAGAAAAACTTAAAACAAGTGAGGATAAATTCTATAAGGCATTTCATAGAAATCCGGGAATTGCAGGGCTTACAGAAATTAAAACAGGGATTTTTGTTGAAATTAATAAGACATTTTGCAATACTTTAGGGTTTACCGAAGATGAAGTTATTGGAAGAAAGGCTACGGAAATACTGGGCATTGATGAAAAGTCAACAAATGAGACAAACGAATTAATTGCTAAATATGGTTACATAAAAGATCTTGAAAGAACTATATACAAAAAAAATGGTACTCCAATCACTGTCCTTTTTTCAGCCGAAAAATTAAAAATAGATGGAAAAAATTATCTTTATTCTGTTGGTATAAATATAACCGATAGAAAGAAGTATGAGGATAAATTACAGGTTTTTTCAAAAGCAGTAGATCAAAGCCAAGTTTCCATAGTTATAACTGATATTGATGGTAACATTGAATATGTTAATTCTAAATTCACTGAAGTAACACAATATACTTTAGAGGAAGTAAAGGGGAAAAAAACAAGTGTTCTAAAATCCGGAGAAATGAGCGAGAAGTTTTACAAAAATCTATGGGAAACAATTAAAAGTGGTTCGGAGTGGAGTGGGATTTTCCATAATAAAAAGAAAGATGGAGAACTGTTTTGGGAATCTGCCATAATATCTCCAATTAAAAATGAAAAAAATGAAATTTCTCATTTCGTAGCACTTAAAGAAGATATAACAAATAAGGTTTTAGCCGAAGCCGAATTGGATAAGTACAAAAATAATCTTAAGGAAATTGTAAAAGAAAGAACAAAATCACTTGAGAACGAAATACAAAGAAGGAAAAAAGCAGAAGACAAAGTAAAAGCATCCTTAAAAAAGGAGAAGGAGGTAAACAAGTTAAAATCACAATTTATTTCAACAGTATCCCATGAATTTCGAACACCGCTAACATCAATATATTCTTCAGTAGAATTGATTGAAAGATATGGACATAAATGGGGTGATAATAAAAAATCAAATCATTATATACGAATTAAATCATCTATTGAACATCTTACCGGTATGCTCGAAGAAATTTTACAATTAAATCGCGTGGAAACTTCTAAAATCAAATTTAATCCACAACCTCTGGACCTATATAATTTCTGTAAAACTGTAATTGATGAAATCAATCCACTGCTAAGTAGCATTCAGACATTACATTTTGCTTACGAGGTTTCCAAATGCAATTATTTGTTAGATGAAAATCTTTTGAGGATAATTCTTTCCAATTTATTATCCAATGCAATAAAGTATTCTCCAGACGGAGGAAATATTGATTTTATTGTAACCGAAAAAGGACCTGAATTTATATTTAGGGTTAAAGATAAGGGACTTGGAATTTCTAAAGAAGATTTAAAAAATATTTACACCCCCTTTTACAGATCATCTCATATATCAACAATTTCCGGTAGTGGATTGGGTTTATCAATATCTAAAGAATACGCTGCTCTACAAAATGGCAGACTTTGTGCAAAAAGTATATTAGGAAAGGGCTCTACATTTGAATTATTATTAAAAAAAACGAATATTAATATTATTGAATGATGAAACAAAAAATTTTACTAATTGAAGATGATAAACAGCTTGCAAATAACCTCATTTGCTTGCTAGAGGAAGAGGAGTATATTGTACTTCATGCCAATGATGGTGAAATTGGAATAAAAATGGCTATTAGCGAGAAGCCAAATTTGATAATAAGTGATATCATGATACCAGGGATAAATGGATTTAAAGTAAAAAAGATTTTAAATACCAGAAATGATACATTTGATATTCCCCTTCTTTTTTTAACTGCCAAAACAGATATCAGACACTTAAGATACGGAATGTTGCTTGGTGCAGATGACTACCTGTTCAAACCATACAAGGCATTAGATTTACTAGAAACAGTAAAAATGAGAATTAAAAAGAAAAATAGAGAAATTGCGAAATTTATAGCTCAAAATAAAGATGGCAAAGAAAATCTTAAAAAATTAAATAATAATGATACTATATTAATTAAAATAGGTTCTAAATCTCGATTGATTAGCCTAAGTAAAATAAAAATTATCAAAGCAAATAGTCAATATTCTGATATTATTTTAACTCAAAAGGATATACTTCTAGTTAGAAAGTCGCTGACAACATGGGAAAAAAACCTTCCAAGTAATTTTGTCCGAATTCACAGATCAGTGATAATAAATATTGAATACATCAAAAAAATGGCAAAAAATAAAAATAAATCACATACCATATATATGGAGGGAAATACAAACCCGCTAATTATGAGTAGGAGATATTCCTCGAAGCTAAAATCATTATCTTAATTTAATATTTAATTAGAATTTAAAATATTGCTCATATTAATTACCGCTAAGAACAATATTGAACCCTTCGCAACAGTTTTATTCATATTTAATTTATTAATTCCGATTGTCTGAGCAGAGGTTATAAATGGATAAAATTTTAATAGTTGAAGACGATGAAATTGTAAGAGAAAACCTTTTCGAATTGCTATCAAATGAGGGGTATGAATGTACCATGGCAATTGATGGGTTAGAAGCAACTCAGATAATAAAGGGCTATTTACCGGATTTAATTCTATGCGATTTAATGATGCCCAGAATTGATGGTTTCGAGTTTTTTGAACTTTTCCAAAGTTTAAATAATAATACTTTCATTCCTTTTATTTTTTTAACGGCCAAAACTGATCCTCATTCTGTTCAACATGCAATGGGCAAAGGTGCAGATGACTTTATTTTTAAGCCATTTAAGGCTCAGGAATTATTAGAAAGAATAGAAAGCAGATTGAAGAAGAAGAGATCAATTAATAAAAACTTTGATCAATTAAAAATTAATGTCTCAATGTATGTACCGCACGAGTTAAAAACACCGCTTATTTCGATTTTGGGCTATACTGAGTTATTGTTAAGCGACTATGAAAGCTATTCTAATAGTGATATAAAAGAAATGCTAAGTTCAATACAACATTCAGGATTAAGATTAAAAAATAGAATTGAAAAATTTGTAACTTATTTAGAACTAAAATTAGCTTCGGAAAATCCATCCAAATCTAAGGTGGAATATATTGATCCATCGGAACATAATTGCAAAGACCAATTAGAAGAATGTTTTGAATGCAGGAAAAGAATTTCCGATATAGAAATACAATTCGATAAAGGGAAAATTGAATTGTCTCAAGTTGAGTTTCAATCAATGATGCTGGAGTTAGTGGAAAATGCATGCAAATTTTCCGACATTGGAACTAAAATATTAGTTTCAGGAAAATCGCATGAGGAGAAATATGAGATAACTGTTTCCAATATAGGTCCAAAATTAGATTCGTCAGTTTTAGAATCATTTTATCAAGAAAATAAAAGTTATTACCAACAGAATGGTAATGGCATTGGACTAGCTATCGTAAAAATGATAGCTAAAAAAAATAGGGGGAATATTATTATTTCCAATGATGAAATGGTTAGTATAAGAATAATCCTTCATAATAACGTCCACAAAAATAAAGAAATTAAACGCCTGCAACATTGTTCGGTTTAACGGATAAGAATAAATCATTAAAAAAACTAAGAAAAATTTTTAATGAAGCTAGATTACCCATTAAATGTTTTAAATTATAAACTTAGTTTTACTAAGAATGATTACAATTCCATACAGCCTGCTTTACACAAAATTCAAAATTCACTAAACGAAATTAGCACAATTGAGAATGGTGCTGATAATAAATACTAAAATTTGAGTATTTAAAAAAATGAAATGATTAATGCTGTTGATAGTTTAATAAAAAAATAATAATTTGTTAAAATTAAATAGCACTATTTTTATAATTAATCATCTAGTCTTAAATTACTACAATGCCGTTCACAACCTATCTTTTCCGTCTACAACATTTTTTATAAATCTTAATATTAAGATATCGAATATACCAAAAAGGATTTTCTAAATATTGAATTTGGAAATTTCAATATTTAAATTTTTACGATGTTAAAAACAACTTTCAAGAGTCTATAAACAAATGAATTGACATAAAAATCACATAATAAATTCTTGGGGAAGCAATGAAAAAATATTATGAAAATCTTAAAATCAAACAAAAAATTATTAGTGGATTCAGCATTGTCTTAGTCTTGCTGGGATTTGTTGGAACCATATCTTATTTAACAATTTCTTCAGCTGATAATGGATTTGAAGATTATCGGCATATGGCAAATAATTCTAATCTTTTAGGAAGAATTCAAGCCAACCTATTAGAATCAAGATTAAAAGTAAAAGACTTTATTAAAAAGGATGACGAATACTCATTTAGTGAATACGAAAAAAGATTTTCAAAACTTCAAGAGTTTATTGATAAAGCACTCATGGAGGTTGAAGACCCGGAAAGAAATGCAGTTATTTCTGAAGTTAAAAAGAAATCAAATTCATATGAAAGGTATTTTGCTAAAGTTAAAGATTATATGAAAGAAAGAGATGAAATTGTAATAACTGTATTAGCAAAAACAGGAGTAACTATCGTAAACAATCAATTGATTCCAAGAGTAAATGCCGGAGATGCCAATGCAGGCAATGCCATTAGACACATGCTTCTTGCTAGATTATATGCAATTAAATATTTAGATGACAATAAAATGGACAATGTTAAACGAGTACGCAAAGAATTTGAAATGATTGCACCATTTTTAAATAGAATGAAATCAGAAGCAATTACTAAAAATGTAAACACTTATAAAGAAAATTTTGAAAAATTAGTTAGAATCATTGAGGATCGAAATAATATTATTTCAACGAAATTAGATGTTATTGGACCGGAAATAGCAGCAGCTGTTGAAAACATAAAGCTATATTACAAAGATACTCAAGAACAATTGGGCTCTACAGTTCAAGCACAAAACAATAACGGTATTATAACTGTCATAGTAATCTCAATAATTGCCATACTCGTTGGTCTAGTTTTAGGTTTACTTATTGCCAATCAAATAACAAAACCAATTGCGACTGTTGCTGAAAGAGTAAATGAACTTCAATCAGTTTGTATTACAAATCTTGGCAATGGCCTTACCGAAATGGCTCAAGGCAATTTAAGTGCGAGGGTTGAAAAATCAACAAAACATCTAAATTTTACTCAAAAGGATGAAACCGGTGACATGGCAAGAACTGTTGATAAAATGATTACACTTGCACAAGGTGGAATTGATGCATATGAATTAGTAAGAGATAAAATAAATCTTTTAATAAAAGAAACAGGCAAACTTATTGATGATTCTAAAAACGGTCTTCTTGATAATCGTGGAGATAGAACAAAATTCCAAGGAGCATATAGGGATATTGTTGTAGGAATAAATGATATTCTAGATGAAGTAATTAACCCTGTCAAAGAAGGATCGAGTATACTAGAAAAAATGGTTAAAGGAGATCTAACTGTAAGAGTAACCGGAGATTACAAAGGAGATCATCAAATTATAAAAAACAGCATAAATTCTTTGGGTGAATCTTTAACAGATGTATTAGGACAGGTTACTGAAGCCACCTCAGCGACAGCAAGCGCTGCAAATCAGATGTCCTCCAGTGCAGAAGAGCTAGCCGCTGGTTCACAGGAACAGAGTGCACAAACTTCGGAAGTAGCTGCATCTGTTGAACAAATTGCAGCAACTATTACTCAAACATCCCAACACGCCGTTGAGACTAATACATCCGCAAAAGATTCCGGAAATTTAGCAAAAAGTGGTCAAGAAGTAATTGATGCTACAATAAATGGAATGCAAAAAATTGAAGAGGTTGTTAGCCATTCATCAAATATTATTCTTGAACTTGGAGAAAGCAGTGTTCAAATTGGTGAAATTATACAAGTAATTAATGATATCGCTGACCAAACTAATTTATTAGCCCTGAATGCAGCAATTGAGGCTGCAAGGGCTGGAGAGCAAGGTAGAGGTTTTGCAGTAGTTGCCGATGAAGTTAGAAAATTGGCAGAAAGAACTACTAGTGCCACTAATGAAATAGAGGGAATGGTAAGTAAGATTCAAAGTGATAGCCAAAAAGCTGTTGAAGCAATTGAAAAGGGTAATGAAGAAGTATCTAAAGGAATGAATGAAGCAACAAAGGCAGGAGAATCAATGGCCAAAATTGTGAACTCTTCTGATGAGGTATTACAAATTTCTACTCAAGTGGCCGCAGCTAGTGAGCAACAATCTGCTACTGTAGAAGAAATTAGTAGAAGTATTGATGGAATAAATTCAATTTCTCAAGAATCCGCTGCCGGGGTACAGCAAATAGCTGCCGCGTCAACGGATCTGAGTCGATTAGCAGACAACTTACAATCCTTGGTGGCAAAATTTAAAATAAGAAGAGATGATAATAGCTCAATGTCATATGTGGTAAAGAAAAATAGAACATTGGTTAATCAATAAAAAATAATTGGAAATAAAAATGAACGAATTAAATACATCTCAACAAGATTTAGATTTATTACAATTAGTCGGATTTAGATTAGGGAAAGAAGAATTTGCAGTTGATATTCTTAACGTAAATGAGATTCTCAAAATGATGGAAGTTACTGAAATTCCAAATTCAAACGATTGTATTGAAGGAATTGTAAACATACGTGGAAGAATAATACCAATATTAGATACTAGAGAAATACTTAATCTGCCAAAAAAAGAGAATAATGATGATACACGTATAATGGTTGTGGAGCTCAAGGAGAAAACAGTAGGATTTATAGTTGATGAAGTAACAGAAGTACTTCGAATTCCAAAGGAGAAAACCGAGCCGCCTCCGGAATTAGTAACAACAAATATTGAGTCTACTTATATTACATCCGTTGCGAGATTGGAGGATAGACTTTTAATTCTACTTGATTTGCAAAAACTTATATTATCTGAGGAGTTAATAACGATTTAATGAAAGCAGACTATAAAACTCACAGAATTTCCGATTCTTTATACTGATTAATTAGATAAAATAAACTTTCTAAAAGAAAGAAAAAAGTAAGAAGAAAAATTAAAAATTGAGGGGTCAATAAATATGCCGGTCTATTTGTTAAGGGAGTGCACTAATTTAGAATCTACTTTTAATTAGCCAGACCGGCATAAATTTATAATTTATTCTTCCAGCGGAGCAAAATTAATTGTTACAATGTCCTCAACCGGTATTTCTAAAACTTCCGTGTGTACTTCAAACTGAACCAAACTGCTTGTTCCACCAAGATAAAAACCTTCAAGTTTTCTTCCATCTATCAAGAGAATTTCATCTGTAATAATTGAGTCAGCTTTAGGATTATCAACCACTTCATAAACTTTTAAATCCGGCAAATATTCGTAATACGTTCCATAGTAATAATGATATTTTATTCCGCCAATGTGAACAGCTTTTGCTCGAGAAGGTAATATGGAAATTCGAATTCCCCTGGGAGATTTTATAACAACATATTTATCATTTTTTAATTTATAAAATACTCCATCTACAAAATGATAATTAACATTACGATGAGCTATTTTTACCGCTCCATTTGGAGGATGAACGTGAACAACCCTTTTATAGGTTTTTTTTGTTACCCTTCTTTGTGCATTAATGCCTGTGTTTGCTGCAAAAAAAACTGCGGTAAATAAAAAGAGTGTTAAGTATTTGAATAATGCTTTGTTTCCCATGATTTTCTCCTGTCTTTCATTGTTTGATAAATTAGACATGGAAAACAATTACTAGGTTTAATTTTTCGAAAGGCCTTGTTAACTAATCAATTCAAATTCCGGTATCGAAATTTATTTTACTCTGATTTATTAAAATCGCTCTGATGTAAATACCAATTCTTTGGATCAACTATAATTTTTGTTTTAGATTCAATAGTTATCGGGTCTTGGCTCAAGATATATCTTTCTATTTTCCCATTGCCCTCAAGATCCATTACTAAATCAAAATCGATATTAGGAATTGAAACATTCCATTTATTATTACCTAAAGAATCAATTTGTACATCAGGAAGATTAGTTGTTTTCAAAAACAAATTAAAAAATGAAGAAAAGTCTTTGCCAGAAGTTTTATTCACTAAATTTAAAAAATCATCTGTTTCAACAAGATTTTTATAAGTGTAATTCGAATCATTGGCAAACTGGTATAAAGTTTTAAAGAAAATTGTATCACCAAGACTATACCTTAATGAATGCATAAAATATGCTCCTTTACTGTAAATATCACCGGTGTATGATGCATGACTATCAGTATTCTTGAGTTTCAGAATCGGTGTTGTGTTTTTTATACTCTCTTTTATTTCAGCTATATGATAATGATATGCCTCCTCATCTAATTTATCTAGCAAATACAAAGCTTCACTATAAGTTCCAATTCCTTCATGAATCCAAAAATCGGCCCAATCTTTAACTCATTCATTGAATTTGCAATAAACTCAGACTGGTTTTTAAGATAGAGTAAATGAAATTTTACTTCCTTTATTCACTTCGCTCTCTACCCAAATATTACCACCATGTTTAAGAATAATTTCTTTACACAATATTAAACCAAGACCTGTACCTTCTTCGTTATTTGTTCCCTTAACAGAATAATGTACATCTATTTTAAATAAATTTTCAAAATCATTTTTAGGTATTCCCACGCCTTCATCAACTACTGCAATTAAAGTTTTACCATCTTTTACTTCGGTAACTACTTCGACTTTGTTATGAGAATTGGAAAACTTTATGCTATTTGAAATAAGATTTCGCAATAACAAATAAAGCATATTTTTATCAGCATTAACAATAATCTTATTATCTACACTATTTACCAAGTGAATATTTTTCTTATCTGCACTTAGTTCCATCAATCCAAAAACATCATTAACGCATGTAAAAAGAGACAACTCTTCTTTAGATAAATCGAAATTACCACTTTGTAAATTTGCCCATTTTAATAATTGATCTAATAACTCATACTGTTTATTTAAAGATAGATCCAGGTTTACAATCGAAGATTTAAGCTCGGTCTGATTTAACGAATCAAACTCTTTAACTAAAAAATCAGTTGTTCCTAAATTCGATTGATACGGACCACGTAGGTCGTGAGCAATAATGGAGAGAAATCTGTCTTTAGCAATATTTGTTTCATTTAGTTTATTATTTATTCTATTAAGTTTTTGGTTTGCTATTTTTTTATTTCGTCCATTATAAATAATAAGTGTCAGTATAACACCTATTAAAATTAAAGATATAACTAAATACAGATTAAATAATTTCTGTTTACCTAATTCTTCCTCCTGTTTGTACTTCATTTTTTCTATTTTATGATCAAATTCAATCTTATTCATTTTTTTTAATTTAGATTCATTCCATAGAATATCATGAGAATTTTTACTGATTTTTAAATATTTAAAAGCGTTATTAAAGTCTTGCATCTTTTCATAACAGTCCGCTAAGGTATTTGCAGCTTTATAAACATTCTCTAATGAATTTACTTCTTCAGCATTTGAAAGTGCCTCTTTGGCATGTGAAATTGCACGTTTGCAGTTATTCAATTTCATATACAATTCAGCAAGTCCATTTTCTACATTAGCAACTCCAAACTTTATTCCCAGGTTGTAATAAAGTTCTAATGAGGCATTGAAATTTTCAAGAGCTTTTTGGTGTTCTTCATTTATCAGAAATAATTTTCCCAAACTATTATAAGTGTTCGCTTCAGCTTTAATCGATCCTATTTCTTTATTTAACTCTAATGATTCCTCTAAATATTTTCTTGCTCTTTTGTAGTCACCTTGTTTCAGATAAATATCACCGATGTTAGTTTTAATAATTCCCACACCTCTAAAATTATTTGTTGCTTCTCTAATTTCTAATGCCTTATACAAATATTCTAAAGATTTTTCGAAATCCTCTACTGCATAGTAAACCAATGCAATGTTATTATAAGAAGTGGCAAGAATAACTTCATCACCCAGAGTTTCTTTTATTTTGATAGAATTAATATGATTTTCTATTGATGATAAATATTCTCCAGCGTAATAATCGATAACACCAAGAACATTAAGAGATTTTGAAACACCAAGCTGATCATTTATTTCTTTTCTGATAGATAAAGCCTTATTAGTAAAATCTTTTGCTGCTACAACATCTTTGCTGATGAGACAAAATCCTTTACTTCCATAAGCACTAGCTAAACCTTTTTTATAATCAATTTTCTTTGCAAGATTAATTGCACTATCTGCGTACTCAACTCCCTTTTTTGTCGAAATGTATTGGAAGTCATCTGCAAGCTTAATAAAAACATCTACTTTTTCTTCACCATTAACATGTTTTAGTGTTAAAATCAGACTATCAATCGTATTTTGTTGGACGGCAGAAAAAACATTTGAAAAAGAAATTAGAAAGGTGATAATGATTAAAAATTGATTCATAAATCAGTATCGTATATATATATACTATTGTTTAAATATTTTGAGGTTATTTTTTAGAACATATGTAGAAAAAATTTTGTTGATCTAATTAACAATTGTAAAAATAGTATCAGTTTTAACTAATTACTTATAATATTATTCTTAAACCAAACATTTGTGGTTATAGATTTTCAGCCAATTCTTTAAATCTACTTAATGTTCCGGCGGGGCCATCAGGAAACCAGGCACTCATCATCCAATTGGGTGCTGGTGTTTCAGGAATTAAAATTGCTTTAATTAATATTTCCGTGATTTGATCATTAATTCTTATGAAGGAAAAAGTTATGTCATTTAATTCTGATCTTGTAACATCTTTTTTCTCAATAAAGTTTGGTTCTGAAAAACTAGTAAAAACTACTTTTTTATTAGTGCTATCTGTTTTCATAGTGATTCTAGAAACACAATCTGAATTTGCTATCGGCCAGGGTGGATCGTAGTAATAATAAATTATCCACTCATTCTCATTTACATCTTTTATCTTATCACTTTTCTCAGTGTACTCGTAAAATTCTTTGTGCATTTCCGGATTATTAAAAACTTTTACACATTCTTCTATTGAAGCTTTTGTTCTTGTTTTTGCTGTGTATTCAATAAATTTTACTTCTTCATCCTCGGCATTTAACGAATCATAAATTGCATAAGTAACTTCTGTTTTGCCGTCTTCTGAATATTCGGTTTCCCACTCTTTTGTTTGAGCTAATAAACTTACTGGGATTAGAAGGATAATAATTAGATTAATAAATTTCATAAAACTCTTTCTATTTTTTTTTAAAATCTTTCTTGTGCAAAAACCACCCTATAGGGTCTACCTTAATTCTTGAGCTTGCCTCAATAGTTATAGACTCTGAGCTTAATATTGATTTAACAATTTCACCATCTACATCAATACCCATCGGCAGCTCAAAGTTTATATTAGGAATTGTGACATTCCATTTATTATTACCTAAAGAATCAATTTGTACATCAGGCAAATCAGTAGTCTTTAGGAATAAATTAAAAAAGGGAGAGTAATCTTTTCCCGAATTTGAGTTAACTAATTTTAACAGATCATTAGTTTCTACTAAGTTGTTATATGTATAATTCGAATCATTGGCAAACTGGTATAAAGTTTTAAAGAAGATACTATCACCAAGACTATATCTTAATGAATGCATAAAATATGCTCCTTTACTGTAAATATCTCCAGTATATGATGCGTGACTATCAGAATTCTTGAGTTTCAGAATCGGTGTTGTGTTTTTTATACTCTCTTTTATTTCAGCTATATGATAATGATATGCCTCTTCACCTAATTTATCCAGCAAATACAGAGCTTCACTATATGTCCCAATTCCTTCGTGTATCTAGAAATCAGCCCAATCCTTTACCGTCACTTTGTTTCCCCACCATTCATGAGTCATTTCATGCAGCATAAGTCGATCAAACTTAAACCCTTCTCTTTCTGTATATAGATAATTGTTTCCATAGGAATTAATAGTTTGATGTTCCATTCCCCAATAGGATGTTTCTGCTAATCCAAACTTTTCTTTTGCAAATGGATATTCTCCATAATATTTTTCTAATGATCGGAGCATATCAATTGCCATATCAACTAATGAGTCGGCCTTTTCTGTTGGATCGTTTAAATAATAGTAGACAACTGGTACTGTATTACCTTTAATAGAAGTGTAGCTTTTCTTAATAATATCATATTTGGCTATGTTAATACTAATGTTATAGTTGTTAGTATTGTATTTTGTTAGCCAGCGAAATGTTTTGTAGCCAGGTTTAGGTTGAGAAATTTTCTGTAAAACTCCATTTGAGGCACAATAATATTGTTCCGGAACTGTAACATTTATAGCTACACTATCAGGCTCATCAGCAGGATGAGCTTTGCATGGGAACCAAATTTTTCCACCCTCACCTTGACATGAAACACCAATCCAATCATTGTCATTACTATCCTTAGACCAATTGAAGCCTCCAATCCATGGCGGTCTTATTGCTTCCAGCGGTTGTCCACAGTAATAAACTATAAATTCTTTGTATTGATTTTGAGTTAACGATTCTGAAAGGGAAATGAGTAATTTCTGATCACCATGTTCAAACTTTAGATCTTGTTTGTTCGATTCTACCTTTGTAACATCAAAATTATCAACTAGATCAAGCTCAATGGTTTCCAGATTATTAATTAAAGATTTTACTCCAACAATAACATAGCCATTGATTGATTGTTCTTCATTATTTATTTCTAAATTTAGATCATAATAAACAGCATCATAATTTTGTTGTAGCTCAGATAGTTCCCCACCAGTCGGAAAGAATCCATATCTATCATGAGAAATAAAATAACCAACAATAATAATTGCAAGAATAAGAATTATTACTCCAACTACAATAAAAAACCATTTGAAAAACTTTTTCATGTTATTTCTCAAATTTTTGAAAAGCTAAGAATTAATTTACCTTTTCAAAAAATGGATTTGAAGGGATTTTTAAAATTTCCACTCTTTGGTTAGATGTATCAGTTATCTTGCTCCAGCAAATTGTATACTGAACAATCTTACCGGGGTTTCTTTTCCCTTAAGAAGCACTTCTCCTACAAAATCTTTTTTATAACTGATTGGTAACTTAACTTTGTCCCAAAATGTTTCCGATACTAAAATATCACTATCATACTCATTACATTTTTCTTGAATCCTAGAAGTCGTATTTATTGTATCTCCATGATATGCCAAATCTCTTTTAACATCACCAACCTCAACAGTTGTTACTATACCTTGATGTAGACCTGCCTTAAATTTTGGAATAATCCCATACTGCTGTAAATAATAATCACTTCTAAGATTAAATTGTTCCTGACATGCAAAATAGAATTCAACACAAGTTATGCTGTTAAAATCACTTATTTGCGGCCAGCTTACTACAATCTCATCACCAACATACTGATAAACTTCTGCTCGGTGTTTTACCAAAACTTTATTAATATCTATGAAGCTATCTCTGATTAATGCACTATATTTTATATGCCCTAGTTTCTCGGCATGAGAAGTAGAAGATTTCAAATCCATAAACATAAAGATTCGCTGCTCTTCTTTAGGATTTCTATATTTTCCTAGTAGCATTGGGAGTAACACACCCGGTCCAAATTTTTTATTCATCTGATTTATAAAACTAATAACCATTGCCATCGCAAAGGTATATATCAAAATTATCCAATAGTAATATTTCCATACCTGGTGCCCGGTGTTCAAGTCTTTTGGAACATAATTGACAATAAAATATTCCCAAATTACATAACGGGAAAACAGCATTAATACAACGATTAAAACGTAATAAGTTAGTCCTTGCATCAGTATTATTCTACCCAACGATAGATTTCGATTATGGTATTTTTCAATTAGAACATCAACGTAGCCAAGAGTTACCCCATATAAAACACCTGCTATGAACGCATAAATTACATTAATTATAAAAGGATAGTTATTTTCAATTGAGAGGCTGGAATAGGTTGCAAGAGAATTTAAATGCATTAGCGTCATTAAAATTAAAAACGCAAATACCCAAAAATTTATTTGGATTCCAATGAACGATAGTTTTGGATATTTAAGCGCAAATGCCCGTGCTTTAGTTGTATAGTTAAAGTCTTTCATCACAGACCCTCTCTTTAAACTGTTTTTCAGTTCATATTATTGCTCAGAACTAATCCGGGCAATAATAAGTATAATATTAACTATCTGAAAATCTACTTAGTAAATTTTCACCTCTCTGCATTGGTGCCATCCAATTCGGATATTCCTGAGCTTGTGCACTAATTTCATCAAGCTCATTCATTTCTTCACTGTTAAGTTCAACATCAATAGATTTTAAGTTATCAATTAATTGTTCCTCTTTTCTTGCACCAATTATTACACTTGTAACTCCCCGCTTATGCAGAAGCCATGCTAACGCAACTTGAGCAACAGAAACTCCTTTGTTATCAGCTATTTTTTTCAGCTCATCAATAATATCAAAACCTTTTTCTTTGTTTACAGGAGGAAAATCAAAATCTTTTCTTCTGCCACTTGCTTCACCTTCACGAGTAAATTTACCACTTAAAAATCCTCCAGCAAGCGGACTCCAAATAAGTGTCCCTAACCCCAGATCTAAAGATGCGGGAATAATTTCCTTTTCTAATTCTCGGCCAACCAAAGAATAATAAGCTTGAATTGAGCAAAATTTTTCAAGGTCCAAATTTTTTGATATACCATCTGCCTTTGCAATTTGCCAAGCATTAAAATTTGATAATCCTATATACCTTACTTTTCCTTGGCGAACTAAATCATCCAATGTTCTTAATGTTTCTTCAAGCGGTGTTGTTACGTCATAACTGTGTACTTGATAAAGGTCTATGTAATCCGTACCAAGACGTTTAAGACTAGCTTCAATTTCTCTCATTATGGCCAATCTACTAGTGCCTAAATCATTAGGTGATGTTCCGAAAGTACTGTATACTTTAGTTGCAATTAGCACATTTTTTCTTTTATCGCCCAACGCTTTTCCAAGCATTACTTCTGATTCGCCAGCACTATAAACATTTGCCGTATCAAATATATTTATGCCTGCATCCAAAGATAAATTAACCATTTTTGTTGCGAGCTCTTGTCCAGTCCCACCAATCATTTTTGCAAATGGACCATCAACTTTGTCAAAAGTCATTGTTCCCATTGTAAGTTCAGAAACGTAAAGCCCTGTATTACCGAGTGGATTATATTTCATTCTATTTGCTCCTAATTTTTATTTAATATCTTAATTCAAATTAAATTTAATGCCAGTTAGTTTTTCAGAAACATCCCATAGTTTTTTGGCTACTGATTCATCTTCAGCTAAATCTTTTGGCTTAACTTTTACAGGGTAACCTTTCATTTCCATAAAACCATCTGGACCAAAAAAGTCACCACTTTTTGCCGTTTCATCAAAAGCAGCTCTCAATGTAGGTAAAGCTCCTTGTCCAATTGGCATTGCAAAAAATTGATTCAAGTAGTCAAACATTCCGGAATGTCTTTGTAATTCTGTTGCCGTCCAACCTGGATGCGCCGAGGTAACTAAAATTTGTTTATCACTATGTGCTAACCTTTTTCCCAACTCATTTGTAAAATAAAGATTTGCTATTTTACTATCTCCATATGCTTTCCATGGTTTATATTTTCTTTTTTCCCATGTTAGATCATCAAAACTTATATCACCATATTTGTGGGCCGAACTGCTTACATTAACTATTCTAGCGTTTGGAGTTTCTTTTATAATATCTAATAATTGTAGAGTCAAAGCAAAATGGCCTAAATGATTTGTTCCCATTTGCAATTCAAATCCATCCTTGGTCTTAGTGTATGGAGGAACCATTACACCGGCATTGTTAATGAGTATATCAAGTTTTTCATATTTCGAATTAAAATCATCTGCAAATTGTTTTACGGATTCAAGATCAGATAAATCAACTTTCATTACTTCAACATCAGCGTTTTTATTTTGATCTACAATATTGGACTTTGCTATTTCCCCTTTAGTTAAATTTCTTACCGCAATAATCACTTTGGCATTTTTGTTCGCAAGCACTCTTGCTGTTTCATAACCTATACCGCTACTGCTTCCGGTTATTATTGTTACTTTACCTTTTTGATCCGGAATATTTTCTGCCGTCCAATTATTTTTTTTACTCATTTTATTTTCTCCAAATTAGATTTACTCTAATATTATTTTTTCTTACATGCTTCCCTGTGCCTTTACTGCTACATCATTCCAATCATCCCATTCTTTTAATCTATTTGCATAAACTCCTTTTACCGCTTTATATGGCATTGCTCCTAAGAAAAGTCTTAAAGGAGGATTTTCAGCATTAACAATTTTCAATATTGCTTCATCAGTTGCCTCCGGATCTCCCATAGGAATATCCTTCCACATTTCCATTAAATTTTCTTTTACCTGAACGTATTCTTCCATAGCATTACTTTGTTTTGCCGAAGCACCATCCCAATCTGTTGAGTAACCCGCCGGTTCTACTATAGTTATTTTTATTCCTTGAGCTGCAACCTCTTGAGCTAATGCTTCGCTTACAGCTTCAAGGGCCCATTTAGATGCATTGTACACTCCAATTGTGGGGAATGCCATAACTCCTCCAATGCTTGATGTTTGAATAATGTGTCCGTTACCTTGTTTTCTCATAATAGGCAAAGCAGCTTGTGTTATCCAAATAGCACCAAAAAAGTTGGTTTCAAACTGAGCTCTAATCTCTTCCTCACTATTCTCTTCAAGAGCTCCAAATAATCCATAACCAGCATTATTTATGAGAACATCTATTTTCCCAAAATGTTCTTTTGCTTTATTTACTGCATTTATTCCCTCTTGTCTATTATTTACGTCTAATTGCAGAGGCAAAATATTATCACCAAATTCTTTCACTAAGTCATTCAATGAATCAATATTTCTTGCTGTTGCGGCTACCTTGTCTCCTCTTTTAAGAGCTGCTTTCGCCCAGACTTTGCCAAACCCTCTTGATGTACCGGTAATAAACCAAACTTTGTTTTCCATAATTTTTTCCTTTTTATTTTTTTAAATTAATTACTCTTATTTACTTCTAACGATTATTATTTATTGATTCACTTTTGCTTTGATTGCTGAGTTTACATAAGCATCACTTCTCACTTGCTACCAACTCTTTCTTCATATCTAATATCTTTTCCCACCATCTATCTGTTACAAGATTCTCATTAATAGTTATTGTTTCACCAACTATTGGGGTCGAAAGTATAATCCCCAAACTATCTGCAGCTTTTGCAACTCTTATCATTGGATCATACCAAGCATGGAGTGCAAGGTCAAATGTTCCCCAATGCATTGGCTGAAGTATTTTGCCTTTCAAATCTATATGAGCTTGCACCGTCTCCTCCGGAAACATATGAACAAATTTCCACTTTTCGTTATAGGCACCGCATTCCATAAATGTGTAATCGAATGGACCATACTTATCACCGATTTCCTTAAAACCCTCGAAGTAACCGGAGTCACCGCTGAAATAAATATTATGATGTGGGCCTTGAATTACAAACGATCCCCAAAGTGTTTCATCTCTATCGAATAAACCACGACCTGAAAAATGCTGGGTTGGAGTTAACGCAACCAAAAAGTCATCAAATAAAGAGACTTCATCCCACCAATCTAATTCAATTATTTTTTCTCTCGGCACTCCTAGGTTTTCCAACTGTGCCCCAACCATAAGGGGAACTATAAAGTGTTTAACTTTGGGATGAATTTCCTCCAATGTCATTGAATTAAAATGATCGTAATGATTATGAGAAATTACCACTAAATCAATTTCAGGTAAATCTTCTAATATTAATGGAACTTCACCATTATATCTGGAGGGTCCCATAAATGCAGTGCTCTCATCAAAAATAGGATCAGCTAGAATAATTTTACCATCAATATTTATTATTTGAGCAGAATGGCCAATCCAAGTAACTTTCAGTTCATCGTTTTTGGCATTTGTTATTTCACTAAAATCAACTTTTTGTGTTGGTAACTCAACGACAGGTTTTCTATCATTTCCAGTAAAAAGAAAATCCCACATAATAGGGAGCACTTTTCCAAGCTTCCATTCTGGTCCAGATTTATAACCAACAAATTTTCCTTCTTTGTATTGTTTAGATTTTTCTATTTTTTCCATTTTTATATCCTTTGTGCTATAAGAGGCTGAAGAACAAGATTGATTCAGAAACATTCCTACGAGAATAAGAACTAATAAGACCACGGTTCCTTTTTTCATGATTTTTATAACCTTTTTGTTCATATTTTATAATATAAATGAATATTCGTTTAATTAATTTTTTAAAATTTTTTATAACTTAATTGCATCCCAAGCCAAAGTAAATGAAGTTTCTATAATTTCTTCGTCCAACTCCATTCCCCGACACATTTTGGGATTTGATAAAATCTTTACAGGATAAAAAATAAATGTAGAGAGAATTTCAAATGAAACATTCTTAATTACCTTCTGATCAATGCCATTTTGTAAAACTCTAAACAATGGTTCAAAATGTTTTTCCAGCTCTTTATGATCGACTAACTCTGTGTAAGGAGAATTAGAAAATTGCTCGGAATATTGATATAACGATCTATTTTCTTTAACAAACTCAAAAGCATTTTTCCAAAATGATAGAAATATATCCCTAAATGGCCTTGAGTCATCAAAATCTTTAAGCAATGCTTTGCTCATTTTTTTCTTCATTTCTATATAAGTAGAGACCAGCAAATCTTCTTTATTTTCATAATAAATATAGAGGGTTGCCGGGGAAACATTTGCCTTTTTAGCAATTTTTGATACAGAGCTTGAAACAAATCCTATTTCATTAACCAAATCAACCGTTGCATTTATTATTGCTTCTTGTTTTTGTATATCTTTATTCCTCATACATCAAAAATAAATGATCATTCATTTAATGTCAAGTTTTTTTTGAATTATTTTTTTGACGTAATGATGTGTGGGCTCTTTCTGAGGACATCAATTTTAAATTTTATGCGTGGGATAATAAATAACATAAATTGGATCAAAAAATTTCGAACAAAAAAATAATAACTTCTTAATATTTCTTATTTGTTTTTATCTAACGGATATCATATATTATTTTACTTTTATCCACTCGTTTAGTATTTTTTATTCAATACTATTACACAATTTTTTAATAAAAAAAAAAAGGGAGAATATTTTGAAAAAATCTAAAGCAACATTTTTGTTTTTAAGTGTATGTTTTGTCCTATTTAGCAATGTTTTTGCTGAAGATCATCATGAAAAATCCGGGGATCCATATATTGATTTAATTTTAGGACAGGTTGCATTTTTGGAGGGACGAATTACAAGTCTGGCAGAAGCAATCCCTGAAGATAAGTATGGCTGGAAACCAAGTGAAGGTGTTCGATCAACAGGAGAACAACTTGTGCATACCCTTACTGCCGGTTATGGTATTATAAGTATGATGGGTGGAGTAAAACCTGATCATATTACTCAGGATATTGAAAAAACTTTAACTAAAAAAGCTGAAATTCTTGAAAACCTAAAAGGATCATTTGCCGCAGTTACAAAATTCTTAAAATCATATGATACTGCCAACTACGAAGAAATTGTAAAAACGCCATTTGGTGAATTTTCGCAAAGAATGATGATTTTAATTATTAATAATCATTATCACGAACATTTAGGCCAACTGATCGCTTATGCAAGATCAAACGAAGTTGTTCCTCCTTGGTCTGTAAAAGAAGATAAAAAAGAAAAATAAAATTTTATTTTTCAGCTGGGGCAAATAGCTCCAGCTGAAATAAACGATTTACGACAAACATAGCTTTATCAAAATGCTAAACTGAAGTTGGCTTAACCCTGCTCATAATATTACTTAGTTTATTCTTCAATAAAAATTTGAATTTCAGTAATATAGTTTTGAGGATTTCCCTTAAATATCATACCTGGTCCTTTAATATAAACTTCACGAGTCGGTAATATTTTTTTATATCCTTTTTCATTAACCGCTGAAAATATTTTTTTATAGGATTCACCCACAATATCATAAGGCCCTTTGTGTAATAAAGAAACACATTTTCCACCTTTTAATTCGCGGACTGAAATTCCTTCTTCTTCTTTTCCTTTTCTTATCGGAAAACATGCCTCAAAATCAGCATCATTTTCTTTATATTCCCCATCGTAATAAAGGCCGAGAGGCTTTCCATTAATATGTCTGCCAAACTTTTTGCCAAGTTTGGCAAATCCACTTCCTATTTCATGATATTTACCTTTCATTCTGTATCCTGCAACAAGAACAGTTTCAACCTCTTTTTCTTCAATATCAAAATTTTCTTTTGTTTTCATTTTATTCTCCTTTTCAATTTTTATTGTATTTTGGAGAGAATTTGAAATATTCCGGTATCGTTCAATTTTTTCTTGAATCTGACTGAATTTATCCTGTAATTGCTCTAGTAAATTAGTGTCACTATCAAGATCATTCAAAATCTCTTTTATTTCCGATAATGAAAAATCAAAATCCTTAAGAATTTTCACTGAACGGGCTATTTCGAGATTTCTTTCATCATAATATCTGTATTGTGTAAATTCATCAACCTCAGATGGAACTAAAATTCCTTTTTCATGATAAAGTCGTAAAGATTTAATAGTTAACGAAGTTATAGCTGAAAACTCACCGATACTTAGTTTCATATTCCCTCTAAATTATTAAGCGAAAAGCAGCTGCTCTTTTCAAATATAAATATAAGCACTGCCCTAAGGGCAGAGTCAAGAACTTTTTTTGTTGACAAATGAAACTTTACTGTATATATTGCGTCTATACAGTTAGAACAGTTTAAAAAATGTTGTTTCGTTATGATTTTAAATTTAACAAATTATTCATCAGAGCCAATACACAGCCAAATAGTAAATCAGATTCTATTAAGGATACTTGAGGATAACAAATTGCCGGGCGAAGAGATAGATTCAATAAGTAAGATTTCTCGCCAGCATCATATTGGAAAAACAAGTGTAAAAAGGGCTTTTAATAAACTGGAACAGTTTGGTGTGCTAAAAACCACTCAAAATGAAAAGTATCTAATTAGCAATATTACTACCAGGGAACTTAAAAAATTAATTGATAGAAATCATTTTTCAAATAATCTTTATTCTGAATATGAACTTTTTAATGCCGAACTGGATGCAGCCCGACAAATTCAGAACGAACTTCTCCCTAAAAATTTACCTACAAACAGCTTTGTTGATGTTTCAGCTTTTTCCACAATATCCGAGGAGGTAGGTGGAGATTTTTATGACTTTTTTGAAATATACGAAAATAGATACGGTATTATAATTGGAGATGCAAGCGGGAAGGGACTTCCGGCAGCAATGTTGATCTCACAAATACAAGCAATAATTAAAAGTGATCTATCGCTCAACAGAACTATTGAACAAACTATTCTGCTTATCAATTCTTATTTAAATACTTACTCCTCGGCACGACATTTTGCAACTATGTTTTACGGAATTCTTGATTTGAACAATGGATTATTAAACTATATAAATGCAGGTCATAACTACCCAATTATTATTAATAAGGATAGGAAAATCAAAAGACTTCAGACAAATGGTCCGGCATTAGGATTAACAAATAATGTAAGCTTCAATGAAAAATCTGTTAAAATAAATTCTAGAGATTTATTATTTGTTTTTACAGATGGATTAACTGAACGAATGGACAAAAACAATACTCAATTTGGAGAAGAAAATATTATTCAAATTTTAAAACACGGCTCAATTGCATCATCTAGTAAAATAATAAACGATGTTAATGAAAAAGTGAATGCATTTAGTAACAAACAAGAAGAAATTGATGATACAACTTTTATGGCAGTTAATATTCTAAAAATAAAAAGGACTGCCAAGTGATTTTAAATCTCACAGATCTTTCTGATGAACCTTTACAGGCACAAATATATAGACAAATAAGAGCCTTAATTTTGGCAAATGATCTTGATGCCGGAACAATACTTCCTTCGATCAGAGGCTTAGCAAGGGAACAAAAAGTAAGTGTAATTACAGTACAGAGGGGATATGATATGCTTGAGCGTGAAGGATTGATTATTTCAAGAAGAGGAAAAGGGTTTTTCGTTACAAATGTTAAAAGTAGTACAAAAAAGGATCTTGCGGAACAGCATTTATTTGAAAAATTAAAACCGGTTTTAAAAATTGCTAAAGATGAAGGTATGACTGAAGAAGAAATAAAAAATGTAATAAATAAATTGTTATCAGGGGAAAACTAAAATGAATAATGCATTTCAGTTAACAGAACTAACCAAACAATTTCCTGAATTTAAACTTGGACCAATTAATTTAGATCTGGAACCAGGAAAAGTTCTTGGTTACGTAGGTCCAAACGGATCAGGAAAAACAACAACAATGCATTGCATGGTTGGATTAGTAAAAGCAGATTCGGGTAAAACAGAAATATTCGGCAATATAAATAATCCGAATAAAATTGATTGGAAATACGATATTGGTTATGTAGGTGATAAACATGTTTTTTACGAAAATTGGAGTGGTCTTAAAAACATAAAATTCATTTCTCAGTTTTATCCCAGCTGGTCCGATAAAATGGCCGATGAACTAATAAATAGATTTGAACTTCCAATTGGCAAAAAAGCAAAAGAGTTGTCAACAGGTAATCGCGTTAAACTTTCCCTGGTACAAGTACTTTCCCGCTTTCCAAAATTATTAATACTTGATGAACCTACTGCAGGCTTGGATCCTGTGGTGAGAACTGAATTACTTGATGTTTTGTTCGAAGTTTTGGAGGATGGTGAAAGATCTATTTTTTACTCAACTCATATACTTACTGATATTAGCAGACTTGCCGATGATCTTGCTTTTATAGATAATGGTCAGGTAAAGCTAAGATCAGCAAAAGATGATTTAACAGAAAACTGGAGAAGAATTTCATTCAAACTAAACGAAAATAAAGTTGAGTTAAAAAATGTTATTAATGTTGAAAATGAAGGAAACAATTACAAAGTAATCAGTAAGAATTTTAATTCAACAATAGAACAATTAAAACTGATCGGTGCTCAAAACATTCAGGAAACCAGAATGGGTATAGATGAAATTGCTGTTCACATTTTGAAAGAAAATAAATAATGAAAATAATTATGATACTCAAATCGGAAATTAAATATTTTCAATTCCTTTTGGGAATGATACTTTCTCTTGTTCTGGTCTTTGCTGCCTTTGCTATTACTAATACTAAAGATTTTTTTAGAATTGAGTTTTTCGATAGGTTCGCATGGTCAATATTTGTCGGGTTAGGAACATACTTTTTAGTTTTCGCAATTTGGATTAATCGATACAAAGAATCTCGGGATAGATTACATTTTATGTTAACTATCAACAAAATGAAGGTTAGTCTTACCCGATGGTTTTTTGGCATATCTCCTTTTATTATCACATGGATTATGTTAGAACTTTTACGATTTTTCGTTCCAGTTGATTTCTTGTTATATATCGATGGAGTTATAGCGCAACTAGGTCTACTATTCATTTTTATTGTTACATTCGATATCATGCTTAATTATACTAACGGCTTTGTAAAAACCAAATTCTGGTTAACAGTACTTGTGACCGGAATAATTGTAACCCTGTCAGTATTTATAATTTATTTGGTTACCTATTCATTTATTCCTCCATTTATTATTGGTGGTAGTGAATTTTACTTTATGGCGTGGGGATTCCTAATTTCAATATTTGATATTTACGTATTCTATAACAGAGAAACTTTTATAAGGTAGAGTATGTGGCAACTAATAAAAACCGAATTATTGTATAATACATATCAATTAATAATGCTTGCAGTATTTTTTCTTTTATATACTACATTTTCATTGTTTGATCTCCAGATTACAAAAGCTCCTGAATTTGAAATTGATTATTGGGAAGGAATTTACGGCATTATAATATATGCTTTCCTTTTTTCAATATGGGGAATACGACTCAAAGAAAAAAGAATTCGGTACCATTCCTTATTACCAATAACTCAAAAAACGAATTCATTATTAAGATTTTGGATTGCATCTATTCCGTTTATATTTCTTACAGTTTACCTAATTGTAGTGAATTTAATACTTATAGATAGCTGGCACCCAGAAACCGGAAGTATGTTAGGTCAGGTAGGAGTATGTTTTATACTTTTTGCCGGATTTATAAGAGGAAGAGATGATTGGTTTTCTTACTGGGAATTTGGAAAAAGAACACGTGCTGCATTTGTATCAGTTTTAATTATTCAGATAGTTGTAGTATTTGTTTTTGTTGAGATGGAAGAATTAAACAAAGGATTAATTAGTGCATTTGGAGAAGAGGCATTTCACTATGCGAAGTTAATTTTCTTTACACTAGGATTGATAATTCTTATAACATCGATATTTTCTTTTAGAAAAAGACGAGCTTTTTTAACGTGAACGATAAAATGAAATATGTCATAAAATCGCAACTTAGCTATGTTGGCCCAGGTGATCTTTATTCAATTTTCCTTATACATTTGGGTACAATTTTATATAGCTATATCAGAGACTTTAATCCTGTGAATCTAATGTGTTTTTTGCTATTTATTCAATATGCAACTGTTGTTCTAATAAATAATTCAAAAGAAAATAGAGATTACACATTTAATTTGTTAACCATAACTTCAAGAGAAGTTGCTCTAATAAGGATAATTTTAGTAATGGGTGGGTATTTGATAATTTATCTAACTGCCCTAGTTGTGCATTTGACGCTTTTTTATAATGTTGTAGAATTTAAAGGCGGTATACACGAGCTTTTTATGTTTGGAGGATTAGCTCTGTCTGGTGTTTTTCTTTATATATCACTAGCCGACTATTTTTCTACTCTTAATAAGAAAACAGAAGTTGTGTGGTTCAATATAATTATTGGATTTATTATTGCAATTATATCTTTTGGCGCAATAATAAGTGTGGAAAATTCATACACCTCTTCAAAAGAAACATCATCTATACTAATAATATTGTTTTATTTGAGTTCAATCTTTTTTGCATGGATTTCATATAATTCTTACCAAAAACGAGAATCATACCTGGGGTATAAATGAAAAAATATTGGCCACTAATTAGAGTGTTAACCTTTATTATCGTTGGCGTTTTCAACACAGTATTACTAAGACCGGAAGATGTTGGATCTTGGAAAAACTACATTGGATACTTACTACTCATTTTAGCAGTAATTGATATTATAACCTTTTTTTACAAAAAATTTAAAACCTAATATGTTGTTTTTACTAAAAGCTGAGCTATCTTATTATAAGTGGCTGTATGTTTTATGCATACTAATTACTTTATTATTGAATATTGCCCTTACTGCAGATGGAAAATGGATTGAAGCGCAGGGAGATTTTCCTGGACTAAGAGTAATATGGCTCGGTATAGGAATTATTGTTTTATTCTTTACTATTTTATTTAATAAAAAAAATGGCCGATTAAGACTACAAACTTCTTTGCCTATGTCAAATTTTAAACTGGCAATTATCAGATGGATACCTTTCATGTTATTTTGGCTGGCGTTAATTTTTATTTTAATTGTGTTTTATATTCTTAACTATAAAGCAGCACCTGATTCTCAATGGTCAAGCAACTTAATTAGTATTTCGGGAATTATTATTTTGATAAATTCAGTCCCCATATTATATAGCGATCTTTATAGTACTTACTATAAAAATTCAGAGAAAATAATTATGATTTCAATTTGGTCGATTTTATGGATAGTTTATATAACAATTAACATAATATTCAGCACATACTTTGATGAACTATCTCCAAATTTTTTTGTAAGTACTCGTCATTCAATCACAGAAATTTATACTTCATTGGAAATAACATTAATTAATTTATTATTAGGATTATTATTATTTTTTATAACTATTCTAAGTTTTAAAAGACGTAAACTTTATTTTGAATGAAAATATAATGTTGTAATTATTATCAAATGTAGTTTCGTCATTTTAAACCATAATTTATTCCATTCCTGAAATTCATTTTTGCTGTTCTAAACAAAAAATTTTAAATTAATTGTTCATCATGTACAGAATAAGATACAGTTTTATAATTATTCGAAGAAATTATTAAAAAAACAGAATAAATTGAGTGGTACATTTATTGTAATACTGATTTAACAATAATTCGTTTATTAAATCTTAGGTGAATAATGAAACAAGTAATAACAATTATCATTTTTCTTTCTATTGCAGTTAGTATTAATGCGCAAGTTCGTACAGAGGAAAAGAAGAAAACAATTACCGAATCAGGTGATACTGTCTATACCGAATCAACAATAATATCCAAATCCGAAGATATTACACCAAGGAATGATATGATTGTTATCAATCCCCTTAAGTTTTTTATCTTTTATAACCTTTCATATTTTCACAAAATTTCCGATAAAGTGGCATTAGGCGGTGGCTTCCAAATTCCCACAATTGGTGGTATTGATGGATTTGGTGTTAATGCAGAAGCTAGAATTTATCCTTCGGGTAAAACTTTAAGAGGATTTTATATTGCTCCAAATATATCTTATAATAGATTAGATATTGGTGATGGAGGAACCTCGGCATTTGGATTTGGAGCTTTAGTTGGTTGGCAATGGTTTCCGGGAGATGATTTTGCAATAGGATTAGGTATTGGTGTTGATTACTATACCGGCTCTATCGATGATGTTGATGATGATTTTAATAATTATAGCGGTTCTGTGCCGGCAGTAAGATTTGATATTGGCTATGCCTGGTAAATAGGTAGAATTGTAGTCCTGAGACAAATTATTTTCATCCGGATTCCAAATTTGTATTTATTTGTTTCAGGACTTTTTTACTCTGCTTCAAATCATTGTGTTCAATTCCATCCAGAGTTTCCATTAACGTTTTCTCAGCAATTTTTATAGAGTCTTTTCGTATCAATTTTGATTTATCAGTAAGATAAATTTTCTTATTTCTTTTATCGACTAAATCCTGTTCCCTTAAAATTAACTCATTCTTCTCCATATTATTCAATAAACGCGTCATACTTGTTTTATCTTTTGAAAAAGCATCAGCTAGTTTTTGTTGAGAAATACCATCTTCGTTCCATAAATAAGTAAGTACCGACCATTGCTGAGGTGTTATATCAATATTTTCTTTTTCAAAATTTATTCTTAATTTATTCTCAATTAGCCGCCCAGTCTTTACAACTATAAAACCAAACGAATCATTAAAATTATATCGCATCACTACCTCATTGGATTTCTTTTTATTTTAACAATTATCCAATCACTATTCATTTGCTAACCAATTACTAAGAATTACATCTGATAATTGATATGAACTTTCTTTTCTTAAAATCATATCTTTTTCTAACAGCGACTTGAGTCCCGTTTTTACGGAACTTGGTGCATTCAGTTCGTATTTGCTAATAAATCTATTTGATGTAATTTGAGTAGCTACTCCTTCTCTCGCAATAGCAGTCAGCAGCTTCCATTGATATGGTGATAATAGATTTTTCACCGTTCTGTAATTATGTTCATATTCTAAGTACAATTTATCAATAGTTTTTTTAACAACATTCGGTTTTATTCTTTGGTTCGCATTTTTTAGTAACATTGTACACAATTTTTGAGTTGCTCTTAGATCACACTGAGACCATTTTAATATTAACCTAATAGTTTTTGGCTTTATTTGAGTTCCGCGATTATTGAACATTTTCACTAAAACTTTTTCATACTCAGTTTTTGGTATTTTATCTAAAAAAATTGAATTTTCATTAGATTCAATACTTTCTCCCTCATCAATAACAATTAACTGAGTATTATTCAACAATTTAATATGTTCAAATAATTTTGATCTAGAATAGTTAAATAATCCTGATACATTCTTATAATTATCAAACACTAGTAGAGTTGGGTACTTTAATGTGTTTATAAAATCCAGTAGTTTAATTATGGAAGAGTTTAGTTCTTGCTCTGTTAATGTTTCCAAATCATCTAAAATGCTTCGATCCGTTTTATCAAAGAGAATATAGCGTAACTCAGCTATTTTTTTTTGTGATTTTTGAGAGATATTTTCTTTTATAGAATTAAAAAATTTGCGGATAAAGTCTTGGCTACTAGTAATTTTTATTAAATCAACATAAACAATGTTGTGCTTTTTTTTTCGCAATAATGTGGAAACTAGTGTTTTCACAAAGGTTGTTTTCCCAACTCCATGAGAACCAATGACTGAAAAACCCTCATTATTGCTAATTTTACTAAGGGCTAACCTAATTTCTTTTTTTCTTATGAAATAATTCATAAAAACGACTTGGGTTCTATTAAGAAAATTATATCAGGGTTACGTTCTTTACGCAAAGAAAATAGCAAAGATTTAATATAATGTCAAATTGGTTTTTATAAGGTTGGTTTTAAAGATATTTTAAAATGACAGAACGTCGGTTGCGCGTATTGCACAATATTGAAAAATCTTAACTATCCATCATACGGTTCTAATTGAATAACTTGGTCTAAATAAAATATCCGTTTTTCTTTTTTGAATTTTTTCTGTACCTCGAAAGGGAAATCAACTTCTTCTGTTGATTTTGTTTTAGACAACGCTGATAAACCTCTTTTAATCCTTTTTACGGTCTCGTGACTAAATCTGAAGGTTATCTCTTTAGAAAGAATTGCTTCTCTTATAATAAAATAATTACTATTTGGATCTGCAATTAATTCTCTAATTTTTCCATTTTTATATAACACTTTATCGACATCTGTCTGCTCATTATATTCTCTTTTAGCTTTTACTATTTTTACCTCTGCAGGAATTATATCTAATCTATCAAATTCTAGATTTAATAAAGTAAGCAATTCATCTGCCCTAAAATACATTCTCCCAACAATATCGCCTTCATCACTGCTCTTTTCTCTAATAGCAACAACATCTTGAACTATAAACTTTGTTCCTTTTTCATTAATCCTATAAACTTCCCCTGGTCTTCCATTAGTTCTGGGGGTCGAAAATGGTTTAAAATTCTTAAGAATTGCATTATCCGGTAAACTCTGCGAATAATAATCGAGTGTTAAAAATGTAAAAGTTAAAAATATTAATATTTTTTTTGTCATAATCATTACTGCATTTACATTATAATCATCGAAAAAAAACATTTATGGTTTATAGAACTCTCATTTCTCTATCTGATTATTTTATCATCTACGTATTTCTACTGATTCATCCATGTCAATTTTGTATTAAATTGTATAAGAAATGGACTATTGGCTATCGGAGTACGCCTATTTCTTTATAAAAATTTTTTCAAAAAAATAGTGGCGCTTTTACGAACCGATTTATTAAATAATAAAAATGAGATTCTAATTTTTATAAAGACAAAATTATTGTGTGAGTAAATTGTGAAGCAATATAATTGAGGGACCCCGCGGGGAATTTATTGCTTTAAGGTGAATCCCCCGCCCTTACCAGATGCCAGATCTTCTGTTCAACCTAGATCTGGCTCTGTGTTTAAAAATTCTTAACTTTACAAGCAAATTCAACTTTCCCAAACGAATTATACTAAGTTAAATTAGGTAAAAACCCTTCTCTTATAAAAATCTACCTTGATATAATCCTATCCGTTTTTTTATTATTGCTTTCGGGGGTGTTATTTCATCGTGAAGAAATTTATTATATATATTCTAAAAAAATTTATATTAATTGATCCAAAAGAGCCACCCACTAACAAAAAAGAGAAAAAACTTACTGATAATGAAAATGAAAAAAATATTCTATTTAATCTTCACTCAATAGTAATTGGGAGTAAGAAAATTTATTACAGAATATTAAAAAATTAGTCTTCATTTTTCTTTGTATCATCTGAGACAAATACCAACGATATTGAATTGACACAATGCCTAGTATTCTTTTCAGTAAATTGTTCCCCCAGAAATACATGCCCTAAGTGCCCATTGCAATTATTGCATATTATCTCGGTACGTCTTCCATCAGCATCCTGTACTCTTTTAACAGCACCTTCAATTTCATCATCAAAACTTGGCCAGCCACAATGAGATTCAAATTTATCTTCTGATTTATAAAGTTTTGCATTACACTGTTTACAAATATATGTTCCGGCATCTTTATTTGAGGTATATTTTCCCGTAAAAGGCATTTCCGTACCTTTGTGGATTATAACTCTCTCTTCTTCGGATGTTAGTTTATTGTATTCCATTTTTTCCTGAGCAAAATTTATTTTTAAAAATATTATTAAGAAAGCAATTACAAATAATCTCATATCGTGTCCTTTTTACTATTTAGTCGTTATAAAACTGATTTGGAGCTAGGTTCCTAACTTGATCAAAAAAACTTAATATTGCTTTTTTTTGATTAGGGCCTTCATTTAGTAAATCAACTTCCAAAATTGCCCCTTTCCATTTCTCATTATACCAATATGCATTATTATTTAATTTATTCTTCATAATTTCATCATTGAATGGATAAATGGTAACATAAAAATATGGTCTTGGTATGAATTCATCTCCAAATATAAAGCCAAAGTTCATCTGCTCTCTTGAATAACTCCAATTACCCTTATCTTGTCCTTCTACTATCCTTCCTGAGAACAGTAATATTGCTAAATCAAAGTGGTGCGGCCAAAAATTTATACTGCTTGTTTCTTTTAGAATGTTTGATTTAAACTCTATAAAAAGGAAATAGACATATATTAAAACATCCCACATAATAATAGTATCTTGTTTATTATACGATATGTCTGTTGTATCAGTCAAAGAATCGTTTTTTAGCTGATCAGGAATTCGAATTTTCTTGAACTCCTCCTGAATAAGTTTATCAATAGAAATAATATTTTTGTTACTAATATCTACGCAAGTACTATGATTATTAAAGTTTATCTCTAAAATTTCATCAACAAAATTTATTTTCAATTCCAACATATTAATTTTTTCATTATCCAAAACCGGAATTGGAGTGGTGGTAAATCCTTTTGCCCAGAAGCCCAAACTATATTCTTCCGAGTTTTTATTATGAGGCAAATTTTTACTTTTAATATCAATTAAAATACTGGCTAATTTTTTTATTCCCTTTAAATTATCAGTAAAAAATTCACTTTTTTCTTTTAATAATTTGGTAATCATGCTCATGAGTTTTACCTGGTTAGTCCCCCAAATTTTACACCTGATAATTTCGACATATTTTTTTTAAATGTTGTAAGGTCATTTACATTAAATTTTGATAACGTATCATAACCACACGCTCTTGCTAGGATTTTCATTAAATCAGTTGTAGATTTCAAATAACGCTCAAGCTGTTTGGCGGAATCTTCAATAATTAATCTTGATCGTAAATTTTCTTTTTGAGTGGCAATTCCCACCGGACAATTATTAGTACTACATGCACGCATTCCCAAACAACCTATTGCCTGAAGAGCAGAATTTGCAATTGCTATCCCATCAGCTCCAAGCGCCAATGCCTTTACAAAGTCTGATTCCGTTCTTAGTCCGCCCGTTATAATTAATGTAATATTTTCTTCACCAGATTCATTTAAATATTTTCTTGCTCTTGCTAAAGCCGGAATAGTAGGAACAGAAATATTATTTTTAAAAATCTCAGGTGCAGCTCCGGTTCCCCCGCCTCTGCCATCAAGAATTATATAATCCGCCCCAACCTTTAACGCAAAAGCGATATCATCTTCAATATGTTGAGCAGAAATTTTAAATCCAATTGGAATGCCCCCGCTGACTTTTCTGATTTCATCGGCAAGTTTTTTATAATCTTCAGATGAATTTAGGTCGGAAAAAGTTGAGGGACTAATTGCAGGCTCGCCTGGATTTAATCCTCTTACGGCAGCAATTTTATCAGTAACTTTCTCACCAGGTAAATGACCGCCTGTTCCCGTTTTGGCACCTTGGCCGGCTTTAAAATGAAATGCTTGAACATTCCTAACTTTATCTAATTCCCACAATTAAACTTACCAGAAGCTAGCTCGTAAAAATATTTTGAATTTGCAGCTTTTTCTTCAGGAAGCATTCCACCTTCGCCGGAGCAAATACCGGTACCTGCCAATTCTGCTCCTATAGCGAGAGCTGTTTTTGCTTCTTGGCTAAGTGATCCAAAACTCATATCACTCACGAAAATAGGAATATCCAGTTTTAAGGGTTTTTTGGCATTTGGACCAATAGTCAATTCCGTATTTACATTATGATTATCTAAAAGAGGTTTTTTAGCTAACTGTCCTGTCAAAATCTGAATATCATTCCATCTGGGTAATTCTGTTAGCGGAACTCCCATTGAGGAAGTTTTTCCGTGGTGTCCCCAGTTCTTTAATCCATTTTTTGCTAAGCTTCTAATATAAGAATTATATGGTTCCTCAGAAGTTCCATGTACATCGGCATATAATCCTTGATATTCATTTCTTCGATATGGCTGCGGATTCTCTTTCTCCCATTTGATAACTTCGTTTTCATCAATATATACTGCATCTTTTTCTTCATCAATCCAGCTATTGAATTTTTTTAAGACTTCGGAATTATTATATGCACTAACTCCAGAATCAATTCTATAATCCCAAAAATGGAGCCCGCAAATTAAATTATTTCCCTCTATTTTGCCATCAGCTAATAATGCACCGCGATGAAGACATCGGCCATATAAAACAGAGACATTATCACCATACTTAATTACAACTAAATCAG